>ENA-ORCQ01000055-ORCQ01000055.1-marine-metagenome-genome-assembly--contig:-NODE-55-length-120294-cov-4.095893_pt1 | contig 120294 bp, 104 predicted proteins | sample MGYA00237780_ERZ508510 | MGnify/ENA primary metagenome ERZ508510 (study PRJEB26181, sample SAMN06268981) | marine metagenome | isolation source: Tt an E2 anaerobic enrichment on eucalyptus from sediment...
ACTTTGGCGTCGATTTGGTAAGTGATCCAAATGCAAGAATATCTTCAGTTCTGGGTGGAACAGTAATTTTTTCCGGATGGACACTGGAAACAGGTTATGTGATTTATATCCAGCACGATGCAGATTTGGTTTCGGTATATAAACACAATGCGGAACTTTTAAAATCTGCGGGAGATAAAGTCAGGGCAGGAGAAGCAATTGCCATTATTGGTAATTCCGGAGAACTTTCAACCGGGCCACATTTGCATTTCGAACTCTGGCACAGAGGTACTGCCATTAATCCTGAACAGTATATTGTTTTTTAAACTATGAAGAAACGTATTGCCATACTTGGTTCAACAGGATCTATAGGAACACAGGCTCTTGAGGTAATCAGTCAAAATCAGGATATTTTTGAGGTTGAAGTGCTTACTGCAAATAATAATGTTGATATTTTAATTCAGCAGGCCAAAGCTTTTCAGCCCAATGTAGTGGTTATTGCCAACCAAGAAAAATATTCATTTGTTTCTGAAGCTCTAAAAGACGAACCCATAAAGGTGTATGCCGGTGCCGATGCTTTAAGTCAGGTTGTTCAAATGGATACGGTTGATTTGGTATTGACTGCTATGGTAGGATATTCGGGATTATTACCTACCTACAATGCTATTAAAGCAAAAAAGAATATCGCTCTTGCCAATAAAGAAACTATGGTGGTTGCAGGAGAGATCATTACCAAAGCGGCAATAGAAAATAAGGTGGAAATTCTTCCGGTAGATTCAGAACATTCGGCTATTTTCCAGTGTCTTGTAGGTGAATTTATGAATCCTATTGAGAAAATTTATCTTACCTGTTCCGGTGGTCCGTTTAGGGGAAAATCAGAAAAAGAACTACAAAATGTAACAGTAGACAAGGCCTTAAACCATCCCAACTGGGATATGGGAGCTAAAATCACCATCGACTCAGCTACTCTGATGAACAAAGGTTTTGAGATGATGGAAGCCTGCTGGCTTTTTGGATTACCTGCTTCCAAAATAGAAGTAATTATCCATCCGCAATCAATTATTCATTCAATAGTTCAGTTTGAAGATGGTTCGATGAAAGCACAAATGGGATTACCTGATATGAAACTCCCAATACAATATGCCCTTGGATTTCCACAAAGGATAAAAAACGATTTTCCCCGATTTAATTTCTTTGATTACCCAAGGCTTGATTTTGAACCACCAAATACAAAAATTTTTCGTAACCTTGCACTCTCTTTTGAAGCCATGAAAATGGGAGGCAATATGCCTTGTATTTTAAATGCTGCAAATGAGATTGTTGTAGAGGCATTTTTAAATAGAAAAATTGCTTTTCTACAAATGCCGGAAATTATTGAAAAAGCCATGCAAAAAGCCGCTTTTATAAAAAAGCCAACGCTTGATGATTTAATTCAATCAAATTCCGAAACAAGAGGCATAACAACACTGTTGATAGAAAATAAAAATTAGAAGAGAAGATTTTAATGGAGACGATATTAGTAAAAACAGCTCAGTTACTTTTAAGCCTTTCAATTCTTGTGGTACTTCACGAGTTTGGGCATTTTATGTTTGCACGCCTTTTTAAAACCAGAGTAGAAAAGTTTTATTTGTTTTTCGACCCCTGGTTTTCACTTTTTAAAGTAAAAAAAGGAGATACTGAATATGGAGTAGGATGGCTGCCTTTGGGAGGATATGTAAAGATTTCGGGAATGATTGATGAATCGATGGATAAAGAAGCCATGAAACTGCCGGCAAAATCCTGGGAGTTTCGTTCAAAACCTGCATGGCAAAGACTGTTGATTATGTTGGGAGGAGTATTGATGAATTTTGTTTTTGCAATGGTAATCTACATCGGTATTCTTTACGCCTGGGGCGAATCTTACCTGCCCACGGAAAATTTAAAATACGGTATTGAAGTATCAGAAATTGGTGCAGAAGTAGGATTTCAAAATGGAGACAAAATCTTATCTGTTGATAATCAATACATCGAAAACTTCAGAAAAATAGTACCTACCATTGTTCTGGAAAATGCAAAAACTGTTCAGGTCGAAAGAAATGGCACCAAAACAGATGTTGATATTAGTGGTGAAGATTTGGCATTAATGATAAAAAGTAAATCAATTATAGATTTTCGTAAAACATTTGACATAAGCGTAGGTAAAGTAGCCAAGAAATCACCAGCAGACAAAGCCGGCTTAAAAAAAGGCGATGTTTTTGAAACTGTTGACGGACAGAGTTTTGAGTTTTATGATGAATTTTCTGATTACCTCAAAACCAAAAAGGGTCAGAATATTGAACTGGGATTGTTGCGCGAAGGACAAAAAATTTCCAAAGAAGTTGAAGTGGATGAAGACGGAAAGATAGGTTTTTATGCCTCTTTTAACAATATTGATTTTGTTGAATTCAAAAGTATAAAATACGGATTCTTTGAATCTATACCGGCAGGAATTAAAAGAGGTTTTGAAACTACCAAAGATTATTTAAAACAGTTTAGATTAATTTTTAACAAGGAAACCGAAGGTTATAAATCTTTGGGAGGATTTGCAACAATAGGGAATATTTTCCCCGGTACATGGGACTGGTACTCATTCTGGAATATGACCGCATTTATTTCAATTATTCTTGCAATAATGAATCTGTTACCTATTCCTGCACTCGACGGAGGGCACGTAATGTTTTTAATGGGTGAAATTATTACAGGACGCAAACCAGGGGAAAAGTTTATGGAATATGCACAAATTACAGGAATGATTCTTCTTTTGGCTTTGGTGCTTTATGCTAATGCCAACGATATAATTAAAATGATAAACGGGACGTTCTAATTAAAAAATTTCTATTTTTGTAACAAATCAATTTAACATTAAAGACATGAATTTATTTATAATAGCAGGTTTCATCGGACCACAGGAAATAATAATCATACTTATAATCGTTCTTTTATTGTTTGGTGGTAAAAAAATACCTGAATTAATGAAAGGGCTGGGAAAAGGGATGAAAGAATTTAAGAATGCCAGTAAAGAGGAAGCCGGTGAGAATGCTTCTGACACTGACAAAATAGAAAAATAATTTTGCACAAATAATATTAAAAATCCTGTTTCCGAATTTTTTGGATGCAGGATTTTTTTATGGTAAAGTTTTTGTTATGATTTTTGACATCGAAAACTAAAAAAACTAATAAAGATGAAAAGAAAATTTATCTACCTGTTCTCTATCATTATTTCTGTAATCATTTTACAATCATGTTCAACCGAACCTGTACTTCATACAAATATCACCGGAAATGCCAATGAGGTTGTAGTTGTTGTATCAAACGAATCATGGGAAGGGAAACCCGGAGAAGCTTTACGCGAAACACTTGGACAGTCACATTTGGCACTACCGCAAAGTGAACCGGTTTTTGATTTAATAAATGTACCACCACAGGCATTTAAAAAAATTTTCCGTACAGCACGAAATATTGTTCAAACTTCAATAGCCTCGACGAATGACACAACCAGAGTAATTTTTAAGGATGATGTTTGGGCTTATCCGCAGGCAACTGTAAGAATCGAAGCTAAAAATGCAGAAGAATTTATTAAGGTTTTTAATAAAAACAGCGACCGCATCATCTCATATTTCTTAAAAGCGGAAAAAGAAAGGTTCACAAAGAATTACAAAAAATATTATGAGAAAGTAGTGTACAATACTTTAAACGAAAACTATGGATTAACGATGACCGTACCTCCCGGATTTAAAGTTTCGCGTCAGAAAAAAAACAGTATCTGGGTTAGATACGAAACTCCGGAAATCTCTCAGGGTATCGTTGTTTATACTTTCCCCTATACATCAGACTCTACTTTTACAGCAGACTACCTGGTAGCACAAACCGATAGTGTACTTGAAATAGACATACCCGGGCCAACCGCAGGAAGTTATATGGCAATTGAAAAAAGGCTTGACCAGATTTTTAATATCACAGAGCACAATAAAAACTATGCTGCGGAAATGAGAGGATTGTGGAGGATGGAAAATGATTTTATGGGTGGCCCATATGTTGCACTGGCTGAACTGGATGCAAGCAACCAAAGAATAGTTGTAGCTTTTGGTTACGTTTTTGCTCCGAGTAAGGATAAACGTAATTTATTACAACAGGTTGAGGCAATGATTTATTCTTTAGCATTGAACGACCAGGCAAAGAACGATAAAATTAACAGCCAGGTTAAAATGGGTAATTAAAACCGTCCTATGTCTGTCACAGGCAGGTAAATTCTTGCAGAGAATTACAAATGATTAGGCACGTAATTTTTGAAATTACGGGCCTAATTTATTCAATATAAAGTCTAATTTTTTAAAACGCTGCCTTTATAATTTCACTAACATTATCACCAATACCATAAGTGTAGATATGAAGCGAAGGAGCATTATTCGCTACCAGATCTTTTGACTGGAAAATTGCCCACTCAGTACCTACCCTTTTGGCTTCTTCGTTGTTTTTACATTTAGCCAGTTCATTTGCCAGTTCGCCGGGTAAATCGATACTAAAAATCTTTGGTAAAACTGTAAGTTGATTTTTCAGATTTATCGGTTTAATACCCGGGATAATCGGAACGGTTATTCCTATATCCCGACATTTTTTAACAAAATCATAGTAAATCTGATTATCAAAAAACATTTGTGTTACAATGTAATCGGCACCTGTATCTACTTTTTGTTTCAGGTACTGAAGATCCATGTCCAGGTTTGGTGATTCAAAGTGCTTTTCTGGATAGCCCGCCACGCCAATACAAAAATCGAGTGGTGTATTATTTTTCAAATCCGGCTCCAGGTATTTTCCTTTTTGCAGGTCTTTAATCTGTCCGACTAATTCGTTCGCATTGGCATGGCCATTTGGATCGGGCTTAAAAACATGTTGATTTTTTACTCCGTCACCACGCAAAGCAAGTACATTTTCAATTCCAAGGAAATTCAAATCAATTAAAACATGTTCGGTTTCGCTTTTGGTAAAACCGCCACATAAAATATGAGGTACCACCGGAATTCCGTATTTATGCTGAATATCGGCGGCAATAGCAACTGTACCCGGCCGTTTTCGAACTGTACGTTTTACAATGGTTCCATCCTCCATTTCTTTAAACTCCAACTCATCGCGATGAGTAGTAATGTTGATGTATTTTGGATCGAAATCTGTTAAACTTTCAATAGTTTGATACATTCTGCCGGTATCATTACCTTTAAGTGGAGGCAGAAGTTCAAAAGAAAATACCGTACTTTTTGCCTTATCAATAATGTCAATTACTTTCATTATTTAAAAATGTTTTCAATTTTGCGTTGTGCTTTTTTACTCTCACGATCAATTTTTGTTTCAATTGAGTTATTGAAATGAAACAGCATATCCAAAATCAACATTATCAATGCTCCTAAAATCAAATATATTAGTTTGGTTTTTAAATTTTTCATAACAGTTTTTAAAGTGCGCTAAAAATACAAAAAAGTATGTTTTTCTAATCAGTCTTAAAACCACATCTTTGATTTTCAACAATCGAATTAACATTTTACTTTGAAGTTCAAAAATAGAACTTTAGATTTTCAAGGCACATTGGATGATGTTACAATAAATGAATCGCGGTTTGGAAACCGCGAGACCCGGAAAACAGGGTGGTTATCAAAAACCACCTTTTTTTGTGATCAATCTAAAAATTTACCAATTCATATTTTTTTATATTTGCATGATAATACTTTTTTTAAAATTGGTGTTACTATGGCTGTTTCCAGAATAGGTGTTTCCTTAGAAAAAGAGTTGCTTGATGCACTCGATGAATATGTTCATGCAAATAAATTTGCTAACAGATCTCAGGCAATCAGGCATTTGGTAAATAAAAATACAGTGGAGCAAAAGTGGCAATGTAATAATTATGTTGCCGGTTCGGTAACTTTAATTTACGATCTAAACAGAAGGGAAATTCAAAATCAAATATCTGAAATTCAGATAGGTTACTATCAGGAAATTTTGTCAACCCAGCGTGTAATTCTTGATAAGACAAAACACATGGAAGTAATTGCTATTAAAGGCATTGCCAGCAGGTTAACAGAATTGGCTGATAAATTAATATCAATAAAAGGAATGCAAAACGGTAAGTTAACCATGAGTCGTGCAGATTAAATACGTCAATAAAATAGTGTTATCATTTGTAAAATAATTGCTAGCGAAAAGTAATCAAAAAAGTTAAAGATGAGTGAATTGAATCAGGAACTTCAAAACAAATTAGATAAGCTGGATGTGTGGTTTACACGCCGGGAAGGGTCCATAGTGGCATTTTCAGGAGGAATAGATTCTACTTTGGTATTATTTCTTGCAAGAAAGTTCCAGGGAAAAGAGAAGGCTATTGGTGTTATTTCTAATTCAGAAAGTTTAAAAGCCAAAGATTTTAATCTGGCTAAGGATTTTTGTAATCGATTTGATATAAATCTTGAGATAATCAAGACCCGGGAATTAACAGATGAACGTTATAATCAAAATCCCGAAAACCGTTGCTACTTCTGTAAAGAACATTTGTTTCACGATTTGCAGTCAATAAAAGATAAATACCCTGAATTTGACGTATTAAGCGGCACCAATCATGATGATTTAGGAGATTACCGTCCGGGATTACAAGCGGCAGCAAAATATAAAGTCCTGTCGCCTATGGTAGATTGTAATATTACAAAAGATGAATTAAGGCAAATAGCAAAATATTTTGGTCTTCCCAACTGGAATAAACCGGCCAGTCCTTGTTTAAGTTCCAGAATTCCGTACAACCATCAGATTACCAGAGAAAAATTACAACAGGTAGAAGACGCAGAAAATATCCTGAATGATTTTGGTTTTAGAGATGTACGTGTACGTCACTATGGAGCATACGGGCAAATAGAAGTTCAGAAAGATGAACTGGAGAAATTGCTTCAGCTTGAAGATGAGGTGATTAATAAGATAAAAAAGGTTGGATTTGCTGACCTGAAAATCGATAAAGAGGGATTGGTTTCGGGAAAATTAAACCGTGTGCTAAAGAATATATAGGACAATGAAGATATTATATTACGATTGTTTTGCAGGTATAAGCGGAGATATGAATCTTGGCGCACTTATCGATTTGGGAGTGGATGCCGCGTATCTAAAATCAGAATTAAAAAAATTAAATATCGAGGGCTTTCACCTTGATGTTAAGATTGATCAAAGAAAAGGGATTTCTGGTACCAAGGCAGATGTTGTCATTGAAAACCAGGAAAATGAAAAACACCGTCATTTACGGCATGTAGAGGAAATTGTAAATGGAAGTTCATTGCCCGAACAGGTAAAATCAAATGCTTTAAAGATTTTTGATTTAATAGCCGTAGCTGAAGCTAAAATTCATAATATATCAAAAGAAAAAGTACACTTTCACGAGGTAGGTGCACTCGATTCGATTGCGGATATTGTAGGAGCTGCAATTTGTTTGGATTATTTAAAAGTGGATAAAGTGATGTCTGCGCCAATCCAGTTGGGTGGGGGAACCGTAAAATGTGCGCATGGAATTATGCCTGTTCCGGCACCTGCAACCGCTGAGATTGTTAAAAACATTCCTATAAAAACGGGTCTTGTAAATCATGAAGCCACTACACCAACAGGAGCCGCAATTTTGGTGGCAACCGTTGATGAATTTTCCGATAAATTAGATTTTCCAATTGTAAAAACAGGTTATGGAATTGGAAACAGAGACAGCGAGGTGCCCAATGTGCTAAGAGTATATTTGTGTGAAGATACTCAACCCACAAAAGATGTAAATTCAGAAGAGGCTTTGGTTTTGGAAAGTAATATTGATGATATGAATCCGGAACACTACGATTTTCTTCTTGAAAAACTATTTCTGGAGGGTGCGAGTGATGCGTGGTTAAAACCTGTTTTAATGAAAAAATCAAGACCGGCAGTAACACTTTCTGTTTTGTGTAAAGAAGAAATAGCAGCGAAATTAAAGGAAATGATCTTTAAGCACAGCACATCGCTAGGCATTCGCCAATACAAAGTAAGAAAAGATATGCTGCGACGTGAAGAATATGATGTTAAAACAAAATATGGCCGGGTAAGAATAAAACAAAGTTATTTTAACGGAAATCTTGTAAGAACAAAACCTGAGTATGAAGATTGCAAAAAACTGGCTGAAAAACATCAGATAACAATTTCGAAAATAGAGAATGAGGTAACCAAAATTATTTCAAATCAATGATGTTAGAAGAGATTCTGGAAAAGTATAAAAACGGTGAGATAGAACTTTCTGAAGCTTTGGAACAATTTCCGGGTAAGGGAATAGAAGAAATGGGATTTGCAACTATCGATACTGATCGCAGGCACAGAACCGGACTGCCTGAAGTAATATATGCATCGGGAAAAACAGTGGAACAAGTAAAGCAAATTGCTGAACGGATGTTTAATAAGGGAATTGATGTTTTGGCAACGCGGGTTACTGCAGAAATGGCTGAAGCTGTACAATCCATTATTCCTGAAGCGGAATATAATCCTATTGCCAAAACTATCTGTTATCGAAAAATTGAAACGGAAAATTCTAAAGGTTATATTGCTGTTGTTGCAGCGGGAACTTCCGATATGCCTGTTGCTGAAGAAGCTGCTGTTACAGCCAGGTTTTTAGGCAACAAGGTTGAAACCACATATGATGTAGGTGTTGCCGGAATTCACCGACTGTTTAATAAACTTGAATTGATACGAAATGCCCGGGTGATTATTGTTGTAGCCGGTATGGAGGGAGCGCTGGGAAGTGTAATTGGTGGATTAGTAAGTAAACCTGTTATCGGGGTCCCAACCAGTGTAGGCTATGGCGCTAATTTTCAGGGACTTTCGGCGTTGCTTTCAATGTTAAACAGTTGTGCCAGTGGAATTAGTGTTGTAAATATAGACAATGGTTTTGGTGCTGCATGCCAGGCCTCTTTAATAAACCAGTTATAAGAATTGAAAAAATGAATGAATTGTATTTACTTTTTGGATCGGCAGCCACGTTTGGTTTTGTACACACCATATTAGGACCCGATCATTATTTGCCATTTATTGTATTAAGTAAAGCCAGAAACTGGTCAGGAAATAAAACCATGTGGATTACCTTTTTCTCAGGAGTAGGCCACGTGGCAAGTTCGGTACTGATTGGTATGATTGGAATTGCGCTTGGAATAAGCTTAAATAAGCTGGAGTTTATAGAATCGTTTCGCGGTGAGATGGTAGGCTGGATGTTGTTTGCCTTTGGTATAGGGTATACCATTTACGGAATTTACAAATATTTAAATAGTACACATCATTTTCATTTACCCGATTTTTTGGTTCCCAAAAAGGTTCGTGATTTGCGGCATTTGCCTGTAGAAAATCAAAAGGAGGATAATACAAAACTTACTCCATGGATTCTTTTTTTAATTTTTGTGTTTGGGCCTTGTGAAGTTTTGATTCCATTACTGATTTTCCCGGCATATGAAAGCAGTACTTTCGGAATGATTGCCGTAGCATTGATATTTGGAATTACAACAGTTCTTACAATGATGTTGGCTGTATATATTGGTTATAAAGGTTTTTCACTGGTTAAATTTAAAAAACAGGAAAGCTATCTCCATTTAGTTGCAGGAATGTTGATTTTGGTAAGTGCAAGCGGTATTCTGTTTTTTGGGTGGTAGGTTTTGAAAAGCCCGAAGTCAGAAGCCCGAAGTTAGAAGCCCGAAGCTGGAAGAGCAATTCTGACTTCCGACTTCGAGCTTCGAGCTTCAAACCATATTTTACATTACCCTTTCGGTCCATCCCAATCGGAAATACCCATTCCTTCCAATCCGGCTTTTCTGATGGGATCTGTAACATCATTAAATGCCTGAAAACCAAAATCCAGTCCTCCGATTGTACGTAATGGACGACTGCCTGCAGGTTTATTAATCAGGTCTTCAAATATTTTTACTATCACCATGGAATCAGTAGGGGCATTTTCATCAGCAAAAAGGCCCTGAACAGTTTTTCCAAAACCATCGAAAAATTCACCAACATGCTGATATGCTGCTGCTACTTTTTCGTCGCCTGCATTTACAATGTTACCAAAGAAATTGGTGTCAAACGGGCCGGGTTCAACAATAACCACATCTATTCCTAGTGGGGCAAGTTCGTAACGCAAAGCTTCACTCATTCCTTCCAGTCCCCATTTACTGGCATGATAAACACTAAAACCCGGAAAAGCGGCTCTTCCCGCAGTAGAACTTACCTGGATAATTAATCCCGATTTTTTTGCACGCATACCTGGAAGTACTGCTTTAGCCGTTCTCATAGTCCCGACAATATTTAAATCCAGCTGGTCCATAACCTGTTCAGATGTAAACGCTTCAAGGGCACCACCATAACCAAGACCTGCATTATTTATTAATACATCAACTTCGGGAATTTGCGATACAGCTGCATTAACACTTTCATCGGAGGTCACATCCATTTCGAAAACATCAATTTTCAAATTGTTTGCTTTTGCAAACTCTTTTAGTTCTGATGCCGGTTTTGTATTTTTTCCTGCGATATTTCGCATGGTTGCATAAACATGATGTCCTTTCTTGGCAAGATATTTTGAAGAATCATATCCAAATCCTGAGCTGCATCCCGTAATTAAAATTTTTTTCATAACAGTATTTTTATGGTGAGAAAATATTAAAGACATATATGACTTTTATTTTGTCTTTTAATTCCAAACCATAAAAAGATACCTTTGTTCATTCCAATAAAATAATTGGTGAACAGTTTGTCGGAAATGTAAGATATCTCCTGAAAAAGTTTTAGTTTTTGATTTCTTTTACATTTCTGTTCGAAAAATATGCAGCAATAACGGTCATAAACACAAGAACCACAGCTACATAAACTCCGGTTGGTACAGGTGCAGGTTCTCCCTGTGCATAGGAATGAAGCCCTGATAAATAATAGTTTACACCAAAATAGGTCATTAATACCGAGCTAAATCCCACTAAGGCTGCTGCACTTTTTGCAAAGTTTCCTTTAAATCCGGGTATTTTATGCATATGGCTGATAAAAGTGTAAACCAAAACGGTAACCAATGCCCAGGTTTCTTTTGGGTCCCATCCCCAATAACGACCCCACGATTCGTTGGCCCAAACACCTCCCAGGAAGGAACCAAGGGTTACCATAATCAGTCCGATTATTAATGCAATGTCGATTATATTCACAAGCTCTTTTAGGGTTAAGTCTACCCTTGCTGCATTACTTTTACTTCTAAAAATCATTAGCAAAAGATTTAGAAGTCCCAGTAGAGCCCCTACACCCAAAAATCCATAACTTGAAACTATGACCGCAACGTGCACAATCAACCAGTACGATTTTAACACAGGAACAAGATTAGTAATTTCAGGACTCATCCAGCTAAAACCTGCAACCAACAAAGTTAATCCTGCAAGAATGGTGGTCATAGAAAGTGTGATTTCGGAACGATTGGCAAAAATCAAACCTGCCAAACAGGTAGCCCAACTGACAAACACCATCGATTCGTAACCGTTACTCCATGGGGCATGTCCGGATATGTACCAGCGTAGCCCTAATCCAAAGGAATGAATTATAAAAAGTATAAATACAACTGAAAGTGAAACCTTTTTTAAAACAGTTAATTTTACTGTTGGTTTAAAAACAGGGAAAAGACTGATAACCAGCATTATTAATCCCAGCAACATATACACCTTGGAGAGTTTGCTGAATATATTAAGATTATTATATAATACCTCAGATTTAATTTTGGCCAGGGTAGGAATAACTTCAGCACCGGTACTTTTCTGGTATTCCTTTAATTTATCCAGTAAGATATTTGCCGAAGCCACATCTTTGTTTTGTATTGCTGACAGGTAACTGCTTATGGTTGTTTTTGCAAATGCTTCTCCTTCCTGTCCTAATAAATTTGCATCGCGCACAGAAATCCATTTGTGATTTTCATCATTCGGCACCGGGAAAATTGTTAAGTAATCTCCCATAAATACCTGCATCATAATATTGGCACGTTCATCAACATTTATTACTTCTTTGTCATATTTATTACGCTGATTTGCGTTTTTCCCATAAGCGTTATTAACCACCTGGTTTAATTTATAACTTCCGTTTGCCGGATTAAATAAACCATTAAATGAAATATAATTTCCTCTTGCATTTAGCATGTTTCTTAAATCTGAATTTCCAACTTTGATAATTGGAATATTTTTCCATTTTTCAGGATTTGCATGCATGTCAAGAAAAACCTCTGCTGAAGATAATCCTTCCCAATTATTTTTTTTGGCAACTTTTCTTAATACTTCCGAGGCCAGCGTATTTACAGGTTCTATTCTTCCTTTTGGACTAAGAACGATCAGTTCGCTAAATTCAGAAATATGCTCTTTATTGATTTTTTGGTTTTGTGCATTTGTGCTAAAACCTAAAAACATACCCAGAATTAAAATCACAAATAGTTTTTTTCTTTCCTCACGCAGTTTGGCTGAAGCTTTTATAAGTGCTTTTATCCGGCTGTTTTTATTAAAAAATATCCATACCATTCCCAATGCCATCAGTAAATATCCAATATAAGTAACTGTAGTTCCCAAGGCATCGCTGTTTACCGATAAAATTGTTCCTTTTTCATCGGGATCATACGAGGATTGGAAAAATCTAAAACCATTATACTTTAGTATATTATTCATGTATATTCTGAATGGCTTTTCAATATCCTGGCTTTTTAAAATAACTTCGCTGGCGAAAGAAGACGGGCTGTTGGAACCCGGATATCTGTCAAGTTGAAAATCTTTCAAATAAATTGAAAACGGAAGTTCGATGAGTTTGGAGCCATAACTAACGGCAACATTAACACCATTAATACTGGTAATATAATCGTTGCCAACCAATCCTTTTGTTCCAAAAACATTAACGACTTTTGAGGTATTACCAATAGTCACTTCAGCCTGAATAGCATCAAGATTTGCACTTCCGTTTTGATTGCCAACATAGTTTAATTTTGATAAACCTTTAGATAAATATTGTTTTACGGCAAAACTTACATTACCGACAGTATAGGCGTTTTGAGTGTTAATCTCAATTTCAGTACCGGGGGCAAAAACAACTGGTTCCTGATCCATCATTTCCATAACAGAAACTGAATCGCTGGCTTTTGCAAATAACTTTCCACTTGTCAAATAAAAACTTATTCCTTTAATAACTTCCTGTTTTTCAAAGGTAAAGGCAACATTGCCCAGGCTCTTAACATCTCCCGGGTTCAGAAGGAAATCGGTCCTGTTACTTTCGTCAGCAACAGCCAAAACAGATACAATGGAAGAACCATTTGGATCAGCAACCAGTACTTCCTCTGCTGAGGGTACATAATTGATATTTTTCACAGATACTTTTTGCCCTGCAATTTCCAGATTCTCAGAATAACGATTGGCAGTATAAGGGGAAAACATTACTTGTTTTTCCTTAATAATTTCCTGTCCGTTTGTTTGTGCCTTTACCGTAACAAATGTCGATTCGGAAATAAGGTTGTTTGACGAGGCTCCTTCGCGTATATGCATTGTGCCTTCATATCCTATATATCTGGTTAAAGCGGAACCAATAAAAATAATAACAAATGAAAAATGAAGAATTACTCCGGCCCATCTTTTTTTTCCTATTAAATTGTGTGTAAAAACACTTGCTATCAAATTGATACACAATACAAGCAAAAGTATTTCAAACCAAAGCGCATTATAAACAAGGATTTTTGCAGTAATTGTACCATAATCATTTTCGATAAATGTTGCGTAAGCTATTGCAATTGTAAATATTACAACTAATAAACCTGTAAAAAACATGGAGGAAAAAATTGAAGCAATTTTTTTCATAAGAGAAATTGTTTTATAATCTGTAATCATTTTAAATTTTAATAAAAATCATCTCAAATAAATAAGGATAAATATGTTTATTCAAATTCTTGAAAATGACCTCATTTAATTTTATTTTGATTCCTTAAAATCTTCCGCAAAGAAAGTAATTGTTATTAATTAATGCATAAAAAAATCCTTTGTTTTAATTAAAACAAAGGATTTTTTAGTGGATTTACTGTATTACTTTTTTAAAGTAGGATCGGGATGATTTATTTGTGAGTAGAACTCTTCAAAATTCCATGGTTTTTTGGCTGCCGGATGCCCCTCAGGTTTTTTACCTTCATGACAGTTTTTACAGGTTTCTTCATTAGGAATTACCATACCTCTTTCCAGTGCCTTCTCTCTGTTTTTCATAACTGCAGCCGATTTATACATGCTACCCGGGCCATGACATGATTCACATCCTACACCTTCGTCTACTTTTAAGGTTGCAATTAATCCCTTACTTACGCTTCCTGCTGTTGAATGACATGCCAAACATTCCGGATTTTTTTTGCCGGCATCATCCAGTTTGCTGTAAGCTTTTGAATGAGTTGTTTCTTGCCATTGTTTAAATTGTGCTCCCTTAGCAGGTTTGTTATGACACATTTTACAGGCATTTGACCCAATGTATTTAGGTTGAGAAAATGATACAGAACTAATTGCAATTGCACACCCTAATACAAATAGAAATTTTAAATACTTCATTGTTTTTGATTTTTAGATTTATCTTTTGTTTTACAATTTTTAAGCCAAAATCAATCAAAATTTAGTTTTAGTTTGAGAATCTAAATATGCATCAAATTCATCATTTCTCAAAAAGAAATTGATTCTTTTTACAATTAATATAGTGCTGAGTGGCACATTGAACAAAGCTCGGTTTGCCACATGTCACCAATATCCATTGGATGATTAAATTCCAGAGATTGTCTCGTGCCTGCAAAAGTAATGCTGTCTCCAATTCCTTGTGCAACTATGTTATGGCACAAATTACAATCCTTGGAAATAACTTTACCGGTTTTGGTAGCATGCCGATCGTTATGACAACGGTAGCAACCATCGGTTTCCATATGTCCCAGATTGTTTGGATAAACCCTCCAGTCGGCTTTCATAAAAGGGAAAATATTATTTGAATATCCAGCCTGAATTTCAGAAATGGCATCTTTGATGTCTGTATTTCGGCTTTCCCAAATTTCAGGATAACCCTGTTTGTAATATTCATTGATGACAGAATCAATTGCCATAAAGGCACTGTCTTTTGTTGAATAATCAGGAATCAAGACTTGCATTGCCAACATCTTAATTTCAGGCAGGGATTTAGATATTTTCCCGTTTTTAATAGACTTGTCTATAAAATTTTGAGGTGCAAGATAATCATGCGATGGCCTGTTGTGGCAATCCAGACAATCCATTACCCGTGTTTCCAATGAGTCAATTTGTTCTGCACTTAATCCCAAATCGTTGTCTGTATAAATATAACTTTCTCCGGTTTTTGTGTTAGTGTATTTAACCCATGGAATTTCCTGTCTGCTTGAATTCGATGTTTTATATTCTATAATTACATCAGGACTAATATGCTGGTGGATTCCTTTTTCAATTCCATTCAATGTATGCTTGGTACTCGTTTTTATCAGCATGTGCAAAATTACCTCACTATTTTCTTCATCAGCTAAATATGAATTTTTTATGCGTCTTTTATCGTCATAGAATTTTTCAGGCCAGTGACAATGTTCACAGGTCTCCTGCGCCGGACGAAGATTTGCAATAGGAGTGGGAATAGGTTGCGGATATTTTTTTGCCATTACAGAATAAACCTGGTACAATCCGGATAACTTACTTTTTACATACCAACTTGCCCCTGAACCAACATGACATTCAACACAGGCAACACGTTCATGGGCAGAACCATAATACGTAGTATATTCCGGTTCCATTACCTGGTGACATAATTTTCCGCAAAATTCAACAGATTCAGTATAATGGAATGCTTCGTAACTTCCTACAGAAGATATGATAAGTAAAAAAACTGTACCCACTGCAAAAATGATTGTAGCATTTCGCGTAGAAGTTTTGTTAAAATCAAGTATTGGCCAGTCAGGTTCCCTGCCTTCCAGTTCTGCCTTTCTCAATTTTTTACGGTGAATCCGCATTCCTATTGGAATCAGGATAAGGCCGAAAACCATAAAGGCAGGAAGCACAATGAAAATGATTAAACCAATGTAACTTCCGCCAAAACCAAAAAGAGATGATAGCAGTGCAAGAGACAAAATTGTGGCAAGATTAAATAATGCCAGAACAGCGCCAAAAATCGAAATTCCGTTTTTTACTGATGATGGTAACTTCATAATTTATAGATTTTAAAGTCACCGGAAGTTTGTCACTTTCTCCTAAACGTGGTGCCAGCCACTTACAATACTTTTAAAGTTTTCAGCGGGCGATTTTCCAATTGAAGCAATATAAAGATGAATAATTAAAAATATAGCGATAAAAAAGCCAAGAGCAGTATGGAATACCGCAGTTAGAAAAATACCGCTTAAATTGTAAACTTCTTCAATAATTAATTCAGGAAAAAGTAATGCAATTCCGGTAAAAATGGTTAGTGGTAAAACAATGTACATTACCATTATGTACGTATATTTCTGTAGCGGATTAAATTTTCTGTTTTTAGAAAGCGGGTAGGGGGCCTTTTCTCCCTTAAACATTCCGTAAATATAATAACGGGCTTGTTTCATTGGTCTTTTCAAAAAACCCTTGGGTTTAACGATATAAAATTTGCCATTATTCGTAAATAAATTTCCTGCCAGATACAACAAATAGCTTAACGTTACCAATACGCCTGCAACATTATGAACGCTCACTGCTGTGGAGAATTCGATAAAAGAAGATTCAACACCCGATTGCATTGAATATCCTGTAATACTCAGTGCAATAATTCCAATGGCATTTAGTCCGTGCCAAATTCTTAACCAAACAGGGTAGAAGTAGATTTTATTATTTTTTTCCATCCGGATTATTTTTTTAAAATTCTAAAAGTTGCATGAACGATTATGCCAGCTACAGCCATCAAAAATACAATTAACAAGATGCGTTTTAAAACGGGACTTTGATTTGTACCAATAACGTATGACTGATTTGTAAGCATAGTTTTTAATGCACCATTAGCCGACCTGGCTTGTAGGTTTTCATACTTATATAACGATGCCTGTAACAGAGAATTTCCACTGTGGCATTTGGCACAACTTCTTACTGCCTCGGTTTTTGGTAAAATATTGTGAGATACCATTAAACTGTCGACAACGGTAGTGTGACATTCAATACACCTGGTATTTCTAAAATGCAAATCCTGATTAGGCAGCCAGCTATGCACCTGTACTATTTTAGGATTTTCATGTCCTGCGACCGATTCATACCTGTTCATATCGTCATGGCAGGAAAGACAAATACCATTACTGTATTCTACAATCTCCATTATTCTTTCACTGTTTCGGGCAGTTGGACGATAAGTATGCTGGTCATGACAACTTTCACACGAGAAAATTTCATCTCCAATTTTGGCATGCACACTTTTTTGAAATTCTTCATCAATTTTTTCAAACTGATAAGTAGCATATGTTGGATCATAGCCATGGCAATCCAGACATGACGGCATTGGTTCTAACTTCAAATTTGCAGGATGCGGATAAGTTTCATACTCATATGAATGGCAATCCATACAATCGAAATTTTGGTGCACTCCTGTTTTTAAATCCAATGTATCCATAATAAGATATGGATTCATTAGTTTTTTCTGGTCTTTTCCCATAACCTCATTATGAAATGTAATAACATTAAATGAATGGCATTTAAGACAAGAGTGGTTTTTAGCATCGTCATAAAACGATTGCGCTCCTAAACCCAACGAAGTTGTGAAAAAAATGATTATGATGAAGATCAGACGAGTGCTCATTTTGTCAGTTCTATATTTAATTATGTTTCAATTAAAAATGGTAATATCCGGATTCAGATATTACCATTTTTTCATTATCTCACTTGGTTAAAAATTCCAAAGTCTTGTTATTGTAAAACCTATTGCAATTCCATCTTTATCAAAGCTCCTTGTATTGTACATCATGTTCTCCTGAGGTACCATACTTGGTGCATTGCTGATATAAATCTGGAAAGCGTGTGTATAAGTGGCAATTTGCCATCCAATAGCCATACTGGGTTTATAATCAGGCATGGTAGGCTGTTCTGAAATTGCCTCAATTTTTAATGGTTGATTGTAATTGAATGTGATAGAAGACTGCGGACTGATTTTTACTTTTGCCAGTGCATGAGCTCCCCATAGATCATGGTTTTCATCCATCTTAACCATATTATAGTGGGTATAACTTCCACCTACCTGAACAGATAACCATTCTGTAAATTTTCTGCTCACCATTACCTGAGAGAAATAAGACCATCTGTTGGTAAAGGAAATCGCCTGAGGTATGGTATCACTTTTCCCGGGAATAACTGTGCCAGACTCAAAGCTGTCATCACTTCTTCCATCAATAGCTAAAACACCATAAACAGCCAAACTTACTGGCACTGAGTTGTCATCAGTTTGTTGGAATATTCTGTATTTGGCACTTAAATCAGTGTACATTTTAGTTTTTGTGATTCCAATTCCCAGTTGCAAATTCTTAACAGGCACATATTCTAAACCAAGTCTGATATCTCTTCCGGCGCCATAAATACCCCATAAATCTGAAATGCCATTATTCATGGTTCCAAATTTATGTTGAATTGCATATCCCAAAGTTTTTTTGTCAAAAACCATGGTAGTTTGATCGTCAACAAGATAATTGCTTTCAAAAACGGTTACAGGATAACTTTCTGTTTCTTCTTCCTGTGCAAAAGAATAACTACACACAAATCCTGTTAATAGTAAAAGTAGTATTGATTTTTTCATTTCTTTAACTTTTAATCGGTTAGTTATTCATTGCTCCCTGTTCTATCCACCTTAATATTTTTGCTGCTTGTGCAGAATTATATTTTTTCCGCTGGTGAGTATCAGTATCAGGATGCGGATAGGTATAAATCAAACTCTCTTCGGGTGTCTCTTTGTTAATGTACTTTGCATTATTAATCTCGGCATAAGCATTATCCGGTGTCAAATCCGGAGGTATATTTCCTGCATGACATGAAGTACAATAATTTCCATCATTAAAGATTGGAATTATTTCTTCGGAAAAACTAACCTTTGTTGTATCGCCCGGATCTATCGGGGGTACCTCCACGGGCACAATAAAATTGTATTCGCAATTACTAAAAAGTAAAGCTATTACAACCACGGCCATCAGTAATTTAATGATTTTCATTTAGTTATTTTTAGATTATAATTAAACAATATTCAAACTTCTTAATTCAGACTTATGCTTTGTTAATGGTGCTAAAAATAATAAAAAAAGACTTCCTTTTTACCAGAAGTCTTTTCTATATTCATTCTAAATATCTTTAAAAATCTTTAAGTGCTTCAATTGAGTTTGTTAGAAGAGCTTTGATGTATTTAGGATTGTGAACTCCCATACTTCTGTCTTCTTCTATACCTACCCAGTTAAAGAAAGCACGTGCCTGAGCCATTGGGTATTCACCAACAACAGGGTGGTAACCTTCTTCTTCATCACCGGCAACAACACCCAATTCAATTAATCTGTCGCGTAATTGAACAAGTTTTTCGTGAACTTCTGTTTGAACACCACCATAATTAAAGTCCTCGTCGTTTGATCCATGGCAATTGTTACACGATGCTACTGTTGGATTCCAGGTATGTCCACCGGTTCCTTCTGTATAGTCAGCCATATGACAACCGGTACAAGAAGCCATTGAAAGGTGATTAGAACTTCCGGCCTCAGGATATGAAACAGGACCTTCTATTTCAGCAAAACCTACCCCAGCTACAAGATTTGACTGTGCTCCGTGGTGAGGGCCATAGTGAGAACTTGTAATGTTAAATGTAGGCTCACCAGGATTTGTCATGTTAGGTTCAGCTCTTCTTGACTGGTGACAGTTTGCACAAAGGTTACTGTTTCCGTTTAAATCCATTGTTGAAGATGGATCGTATTTCGGATTAATTGGATCTGACAAACGAAGGGCATAGTCATTTCCTTCGAATGATTTGTGAAGACCATGGCAGGTATTACATTTCCATGCAGTAGGATTTGTAATGTTTCCTAATACATCGCCAAAAGTTGCATACTGTGTAAATCCCTCATGAGAGTGACATTCTGCGCAAGAAGCACGGCCACCTGCATAATCTACAGCAACCAAACCTGCACGGTGAACTGACATGGCAAATTCTGCCTGTACCTGATCCATACTTGTTCCAGAGTGGCAGGTTAAACAAGTTACCTGACCATCAACACCATCAGCTCCATCGACACCATCAACACCGTCTTTTCCGTCGGCTCCGGGAGGGCCCATCGGACCTTCTTTTGTACATGATGCTGCAACAAACGCACAAATAAATGCGATTAAAATGAGTTTAAAAATCGAGTTGTATTTCATAACCAATAAGATTTAAATAAATAAAGTTTTGAGTTTTTTCTTGATGGCTAAAATACTAAGGATTGCAACACCTGAAACATACTTCAAGGTGATATATAAAACGGGGTAAAAGTGATAAATGATTAATCAGGAATTGACATATGTCAATCTAGCCGTTTCTGCTGATGTGTGTTAAAGAACCTTCGTCCAATATTTCAATCTCACTGCCCTGAGTTTTAATGATTTCCGATTCTTTAAACTGATGTAATATCCTTACCAGGCTTTCTTTTGTCATGTTAGACATTTCAGCAAGTTCCTGTCTTGAAAGGTGACTTTTGAACTTCGAATTCTTGTAAATATCGTTTTTTAGATACAGTAAAGTTTCAGCTACTCTACCGGGCATATATTTTTGGGTTAAGCTTACCATTTTTGAAAGCAGGTAATTATTTTGTTTGGTATGGTTTCTCATTAATTCAACAGCAAACTGGTTATTTTCAGTAAACAGATTTGTTAATTTGCTGGAATCAATTAAACAGCAGGTTACAGGAGTTATCGCTGAAATAGTAAAATGCTGAATATTACCGTTAAAAAGTCCTCCACCACTTATAAAATCACCTTTCCCAATTAATTTAACTATCAGGTTTTTTCCTTTTTCTCCCTCTGTATAAACTTTGGCCAAACCATCTCTCATGCATATTACAAATGTTGACGTTGTATTTTGCTTAATAATGGTTTCTTTAACCTTGTATTTAATTTGCTGTTTTTTATCGACAAGGAAGCTTAACTCTTGCTCCGAAAGAGGTTTGAATATGTTTGTTTCGCTTTTACTAAAGCATGTTTGGGCACAACAAACACTTTCTTTACCACAATCTTTGCAATTTTTATTAGAAGTCTCAGTCATGTTAATTTATTGTAATTAAGCAAATTACTTTTGCCGGTTATAAATGGTTTGCCACCTAAATTTAAGACCGTAACATACTAATAATTTTGACATTTATCAATGATAGAATTGATGTTTTTTTTGTTTGGAAACTTGTTTTTTGTAAATGTGATTATTCTTAATCAAAAGTGAAGTGTTAAGGATTTGAAAATCAGATTTAAAAGGGAAGGTTTAAATTAGTCGTGTTCCACGACCTGTACTTATATTTTCAGGATTTGTAATCAGTACTTCTTTTACCCCTTTTCTTTTTGCCCTGAAACCATTTTCCAGTTTTGGTATCATTCCGGCATTTATTGTCCCGTCTGTTATGTATTCTTCCATCAGTTTTGAATCCAGTTCGTAAATAAGTGAAGATTCATCATCCTGGTTTAGCAGTACTCCTTTTTTTTCAAAACAGTAAAACAGAAAGGTGCTGTAATATGATGCCAGTTCACCAGCAATTTCAGCAGCAATGGTATCGGCATTCGTATTTAAAAGTTGTCCGTTTCCATCATGAGTCAGCGGGGCAATCACCGGAATTACATTTTCATCAATTAACAGGCGCAGTTCCCGCGAGTTTACATCCTCTACATCGCCAACATAACCGTAATCAATATCTTTTACTTCTCTTTTTTTGGCCTGAATAAGTCCCAGGTCAGCACCGGTTAATCCCAACGCATTGCAGTTTCTGGCTTGTAGTCCGGCTACTACTTTTTTATTTACCAGGCCGGCGTAAACCATGATAACCACATCAAGTGTTTCCTTATTGGTAATCCTTCGTCCGTCAACCATTTTTATTTTTATCCCTAATTTTTTCGAGATTTCAGTTGCCGTCCGGCCACCCCCATGAATTAAAAGTTTATGACCTGAAATTTTATTAAACTGGTCGAGTAAATCATTTAAAGATTTTTCATCTTCAACAACCTTACCACCTACTTTTATTATTGTTAGCCTATCCATGGTTTTATAGTTACGGTCAAATTTTTAAAAAGTTCTCTAATATTTTAGCTCCAACTGTTCCGCTTTTTTCAGGGTGAAACTGGGTAGCATAGAAGTTATCTTTGTGCAAAGCAGCACTAAAAGGATTTATATAATTACATTCAGCAATGGTATGCTTACTTTTTTCAGCATAATAAGAGTGAACGAAATAAACATACTGGTTTTCTATTTCTTTTGTAAAAAGATCACTTTTCAGATTGCTTATGGAATTCCAGCCCATATGCGGAACCTTTGTAATATATTCCTTCCCCGGTTCAGGAATAAAGCGCAAAACTTTTTCATCAAAAATCCCCAAACATTTTGTGTCGTTTTCTTCGGAATATGAACACATCAGTTGTAATCCAAGACATATTCCCAATACTGGTTGTTTTAAAGATGTAATTAGCTTGTCAAGTTTTCGTTCACGCAAATAATTCATTGTGGTGCTTGCTTCCCCAACCCCAGGGAAAATAACCTTATCTGCATTTTGTATTTTATCCGGATTACCTGTAATCTCAGCACTTACGCCCAATCGCATTAGTGCATTATTCACCGATTCTATATTTCCTGCATTATATTTAATAATTACAATTTTCATTTTAGGATGCTGGATTTTAATTTCTGGATTCCGGATATTTGATACACAATAAAAGCTACTTCAGGAGGAAATCTATCACCTCTTTCATTTCATTAAACTCATCTTCTTTAAAAAGACGCGTCATGTAGGCTATTTTTCCATCTTTATCTATTATAATATTACGTGTTACACCGGCTTTAGGAGCAGCAAATGTATAGAAGATTTTTGCCCCTGGATCCAACGCCAAAGGATAGGAGATATTCATGTCTTTGGCAAACTTTTTTACTTTATCCACCGGTTCATCCATATCCACTCCAAACAGCGCAAAATTTTCATTCTTTTTGTGTTTCTGCCAAATATCCTTTTCAATATGCGGCATTTCTTTTCTGCACACCGAGCACCAACTGGCCGTAAATTGTAGCATCACAACTTTGCCCTTTAAATCGCTTGTTGTTATTTTAGTTCCATCAGTTAATTCCAAAACCAAATCGGGCATTTTATCACCTTGTTTTACAATGTATCCGTATTCTTTAGGAATATTTTGTTTCGGAACCTCATTTAGCTGGGCAAAACAGACTGAACTTAAAATAAGGCTTATAAGAATCGCAAATGTAAGTTTCATATTTCTTTCTAATTAAAAACAACGGTCCTGTTTTTAAAGACAAGGATTTTTCGTTGAAGGTGTTTATAAACTGCCTGCGAAAGTACAATTTTTTCCAAATCGCGCCCTTTTCTTACTAATTTTTGTACAGTATCAACATGGCTGCATCTTGTAACATCCTGTTCTATTATCGGTCCGGCATCAAGTTCTGATGTTACATAATGGCTGGTTGCCCCAATAATTTTCACTCCTCTTTCGTGTGCTGCATGATAGGGTTTTGCACCTGCAAAGGCGGGCAGGAACGAGTGATGGATATTGATAATTTTATTGGGATATTTTTTTACAAAATCTTCTGAAAGAATTTGCATATATCTTGCTAAAACAACAAAATCAATATTGTATTTTTTTAGCAAATCAAATTCTGCTTTCTCTTGTTCTGCTTTATTTTCCCTGTTTATTGGGAAATATTGAAAATCGATTCCAAATCTTTCAGCTACCGGTTTAAGTGTTTCATGATTGCTTACAATTACCGGAATTTCCACATCCCATTCTCCTGCCGTGTAACGTGCCAGAATATCAAATAAACAGTGTGGCATTTTTGATACAAACAGTGCCATTCTTGGAGTGTCATCAGAGAAATACAGCTTCCAGTTCATTTGAAGCGGCGCTGCTATTAATGTTTCAAAGTATTCACCGATTTTATCTGCAGGAATGGCAAAACCATCCAGCTCCCATTCTACACGCATATAAAATATTTTTTCCTGTCTGTCCACATGTTGGTCGAGGTAGATAATATTTCCCTTGTTTTTATTGAGAAATTCTGTTACCGTTGCCAGAATTCCCTGTTTATCCGGGCAGTGAATCAGCAAAATTGCCGTGTTCTTTTTTTCGCGTAAAGTTTTTATAGTTTTCATAGGTTAAGCCCCCTAAATCCCCCAGGGGGGACTTTATTTCCGAAGGGTGCGGTTCTATTATTAGTATTTATTTTTGTCATTCGTAAATCACTTTCCTCCCCTTTGGGAAGGTTAGGAGGGGCTTTATAGTTTTCCCTTGGTTGAAGGAAGTTCAAAATTAAAAATATCTCTTTTTACAGCCATTTTTATGGCTTTTGCAAGGGCTTTAAAAATAGCTTCAATTTTATGATGTTCATTTTTGCCTTCAGCTTTAATATTTAAATTGCAGGCAGCTGCATCGGAAAATGATTTAAAGAAATGCATAAACATTTCAGTAGGCATATCACCAACTTTTTCACGTTTAAAATCAGCATCCCACACCAGCCACGGCCGGCCTCCAAAATCTATGGCAGCCATTGCCAGACAATCGTCCATTGGCAGACAAAAGCCATATCGTTCCATACCAATTTTGTCTCCAACAGCAGTTTTAAAAGCCTCACCCAAAGCAAGTGCGGTATCTTCTATGGTGTGATGTTCATCTACTTCCAAATCTCCTTTTACCTTAATTTCCAAATCAACACCCGAATGACGTCCTATTTGATTTAACATGTGGTCGAAAAAGTTCAAGCCCGATGAGATATTACAAACTCCTGTTCCATCCAGGTTTAGTTTTACGGAAATATCTGTTTCTCTGGTCGTACGAACTACTTCTGCTGTTCTTTGCGGCGATGCAACACAGGCATAAATATCATCCCAGTCATCAGAAACCAAAACGCAGGATTCAGACAATTCCTGTTTTTCCAACTCATCAACCAAATCCCCGTTATTGATCAGGATACCTTTAGTATACAGATTTTTAGCCAGTTGGATATCCGTTAATCTGTCACCAATAACAAAACTGTTTTCAAGGTCGTATTCACCACTCATATATTTGGTAAACATTGCAATTCCCGGTTTTCGGCCAGGAAGATTCTCATGCGGAAAACTTTTGTCGATTAATATATCGTCGAAAACAACCCCTTCATTTTCAAAAGCCTGAAGCATTTTATTGTGAACTGGCCAAAAAGTATCTTCCGGAAAAGATTCAGTTCCCAATCCATCCTGGTTGGTTACAATCACTAATTCATAATCCAGGTTTTTTTGAATTTGGTGCAGGTTTCTGAAAACTTTTGGTAAAAATTCCAGTTTTTCCAGCGAATCAACTTGTTCATCTTCAGGTTCTTTTATTAAAGTTCCGTCACGGTCAATAAAAAGTGCCTTTTTCTTCATATATCTCTTAAATATTTTTATATGTTTTTTCCTTTTTCCTTTTCACTTTTTCTTAACAACAACTAAATATAATCTTTTAATGCCTGAATTAATACATTATCCTCTTCCATGCTTCCTATGGTTATTCTCAGGCTGTTTTCACATAAATGAACTTTGGAGCGGTCGCGAACAATTATCCCGCTTTCAACCAGATAATTGTAAATGGCTTTGGCATTCTTCATGGAAACCAAAAGAAAATTGGCGTCAGAAGGATGAACCTTTGTAACAAAATACAATTTTGAAAAGTATTTTGCCATTTTCTCCCTTTCTTCAATAAGTTTTTTTACCCACACATTTACCTGTTTTTCATTATCCAGAAGTTCCATTGCTTTTTGTTGAGTAAGAATATTCAAATTATATGGGTATTTAATTTTATTCAGGACATTAATGATTTCTACAGATGCAAATGCCATTCCCAGTCTTATTCCGGCCATACCCCATGCTTTTGAAAAAGTTTGCAGAATAACAAGATTGGGGTATTTTTCCAATACAGGGAGCAATGATTTTCCGGGTGCGAAATCAATGTAAGCTTCGTCGATAATAACCAATCCGTTAAATCCATTTATAACTTTCAATATTTCATTTTTGTCCAAACTATTACCACTTGGATTGTTAGGTGAACAAAGAAAAATTAGTTTGGTACTATCGTTTACTGCTTGAAGCAATTTTTCGCCATCCAGTTCAAATTCAGAAGTAAGTGAAACTTTTATCACTTCCACATTGTTTATATCGGCTGCCACCTGGTACATTCCGTATGTTGGATTAATCGTGACAATATTTTCAACTCCGGGTTCACAAAAAGCACGGATTAACAAGTCAATAGGTTCATCACTGCCATTGCCCAAAAAAATGTTGTTTGAAGGAATGTTCTTTAATTTTGATATCTTTTGTTTTAACTCTTTTTGAATAGGATCCGGATATCTGTTATACGGTTCTCTGTAAGGATTTTCATTGGCATCTAAAAAAACCATTGCTTCCCCGGAAAACTCGTCACGAGCTGATGAATAGGGTTTTAGTGTTCTTATATTTTTTCGAAGTAGTTTATTAAGTTCCATGATAATCTTTTTTCTTAGACCACGAAACAAGTTTAGGTTGACGCTAATAACTATGGACGTCATGCTGAACTTGTTTCAGCATCTATTTTATCTTATTTCCCAATATAAATCTTTCATATCCGGATTAATTGATTTTATCAAATTTATTTTCCATTCTCTATGCCAATTTTTTAATTGCTTTTCTCTGTCAATAGCTTGGTAAATGTCAGGGAAATCTTCATAATACATCAAATCTATTAATTTATATTTTGAAGTAAAATTAGAGCCTTTCCCATTTTTATGGTTAGCAATTCTTGTTTTTAAATCACTAGTAACACCAATGTAAAATGTTGTTCTATTCTGGTTACTCATAATATAAACATATCCTCCTATAGACATTTGTTTCATTTAGACCCTGAAATAAATTCAGGGTGACGTTCAAGTTTTATTTTGTATTATAAGATTCTATTTAACCGTCATGCCGAATTTATTTCGGCATCTGATTTAGTTTTAGCATCCAATGTTTTAATCTTCGTTTCAAATAACTTGAAACCATTTTAGCTGAAATCCATTTCTTGTATTTCTTTTAGTCTTAATGTTACTGCATTTTTATGCGCATCAAGTTCTTCTGCTTCGGCCATTTTTTCTATTGCCGGTCCAATATTTTTTAGTCCCTCTTTACTGATTTCCTGAAAAGTTATCATTTTTGTAAAACTATCCAGATTTACTCCACTATACGATTTTGCCCAACCATTTGTTGGCAGGGTATGATTTGTACCCGACGCATAATCACCGGCACTTTCCGGTGTATACTCTCCTAAAAATACAGATCCCGCATTCATTATTTTATCAATGTATTTTGTGTAATTTTTTGTACTAATTATCAAATGTTCCGGGGCATATTCATTGATTAAATCAATTTGATCTTCAAAATTTTCCTGTATTACAAATACGCTGTTTTTTAGCGCTTTACATGCTGTCTTCCCACGTGGTAAATATTTAACCTGGTTTTCTATCTCTGTTAAAACCTTTTCAGCGACATCAATTTTGTTTGTTATTAAAACCACCTGGCTGTCTATTCCATGTTCTGCCTGTGAAAGTAAATCGGATGCAACAAACGCAGGATTTGAGGTTTCGTCTGCTACAACCAAAACCTCTGAAGGTCCTGCAGGCATATCGATTGAAACATCATTCATGCTTACCAATTGTTTAGCTGCCATAACATATTGATTACCGGGACCAAATATTTTATAGCTTGCCGGAACTGTTTCTGTACCGTATGCCATTGCTCCAATTGCCTGAACTCCTCCGAGTTTATAAATTTGAGTTACACCGGCTACTTTCGCAGCATATAAAATTGCAGGATGAATTTTACCATTTTTATCAGGTGGTGAACACAATAGAATTTCTTTACATCCGGCAATTTTCGCAGGTAAGGCAAGCATCAGGACTGTAGAAAACAGGGGGGCAGTACCCCCCGGAATGTATAAACCTACTTTTTCAATAGGAACAGCTTTTTGCCAACAAGTAACTCCTTTTTGTGTTTCGATCTTTTTGATTTCGGATTTTTGTGAGCTATGAAACTTTGAAATGTTTTCGATTGCAAGTTGTATTGCATTTTTTAATTCTGAATCGACCAAACGATTTGCTTCCTCAATTTCTTCATTGCTAACCAGAAATGAATCCAACTGAACATTATCAAATTGAAGCGTATATTTTCTTAAAGCTTTGTCTCCTTCTGTCCTTATTTCATTTAAAACAGATTGTACTTTTTCGTAGAGTTCCGAAACATCGAATAAAGGACGTTTTAATATTTCAGCCCAACTTTCCTTTGGTGGATTTTCGTATCGAATCATTGTGTTGTTTTTTTTGTTTTAAACCGAAGTGCCAGGATATTTCCTGAAAATAGTAAAACTATACCCAGAAATGCGAATAAATCCCACTGGTAACCTTCGAATATTGTTGAAATTAACATTGCTATCGCCGGTGTTATCAATGCAATATATACGGAGCGATCGGGGCCAATTTCACCCAATAATTTTAAATAAGTTGAAAATGCTACAATTGAACCAAAAATTGCAAGGTAAATCAATGAAATAATGTAGCTTGTTGAATTATCAAAATCAATGGGTTTGCCCAAAACAAGTGAAATAAAAAACATGGTTAATCCTCCATATAACATTCCAAATGCATTGGCTTGAATTACCGGTATTTTTTTTCTCTGTTTATAAGCTGAAAGAATATTTCCCAAAGAAGCTGATACCAGGCCGCCGAGGCATAACAGAAAAACAACAGTGTCTTTACTGTTTAAACTAAATGAACTCATTTCATTTCTGAACAGAAAGAAAGTTCCTGAAACTCCCAAAACAGCAGCAAAAACTACATCAGCTTTTATTTTTCCTTTTAAGAGAACAGCATTAAAGAAAATATTAAAAAATATTATCAATGAGAAAATTACAGCAACCACCCCACTGGTTAACATGGTTTCCGCTTCGTAAACAAACCAGTAATTTATGCCAAACAAACTCAAGCCTAAAAGAAAAATCAAAAAGTGTTCTTTTTTTGAAAACTTCAAACTTCTCCCGGTTGCCAAACTGAAAGAAATTAAAATAACTCCGGCCAGAATAAATCGAAAAGCCACCGAAACCAAAGGATCAACTACTCCAAGTTGAAATTTTATGGCATACCAGGTTGAGCCCCAAATCAGGGATGGAATTGCAAATAATATGTATTGGCGTGTAGTCACTACGTTTTATGTTTAAAGTTCAAAGTTTGTACCCCTGTTTCGGCCAGGAACTCCTTCGGAGTATCCTGCCTCTACTGTCCCCTGTAGGGGGACAAACGGAATCTGTAACTTCGCAGAAGTACAGAGCGGAGATAGGGGATCTAGAAAATCATTTTTTCAATTGGTACAACTAAAATTCCTTCGGCACCTGCTTTTTTAAGCTTACCTATAACTTCCCAAAAAGTATCTTCTTCTATTACCGAGTGCATCGAACTCCACCCTTCTTTTGCCAAAGGTACCAAAGTTGGTGCTTTCATTCCGGGAAGCAATTCAATTATTTTATCTATTTTTTCATCAGGTACATTTAACAGGATGTATTTTTTTCCTTCTGCTCTTTGTACAGATTCGATACGGAAAATTAATTCATCCAGGATTTCTTTCTTTTCTGCCGATAGATCTGGATTGGCCACCAAAACAGCTTCCGATTTCATCACTACTGCCACCTCTTTTAAACGGTTACTGACCAATGTAGATCCGGAACTTACGATGTCAAAAATGGCGTCTGCCAAACCTATTCCCGGGGCAATCTCAACAGAACCTGTAATTACATGTATTTCTGCAGTTATATTGTTTTTATCTAAATATTTTTTCAGAATAACAGGGTAGGAGGTGGCAATTTTTTTTCCATTAAAATATTGAATCCCCGGATAATCCACTGTTTTAGGAATTGCAAGCGAAAGCCGGCATTTGCTAAAACCCAGTCGTTTGGCAATTACCACATTTTCATCTTTTTCTGCCATTTCATTTTCCCCAACTATTCCAATATCGGCAACATTGTCGGCAACGGTTTGCGGGATATCATCATCACGAAGAAACAATGCTTCCATTGGAAAATTTTTAGCTTCGGCAACCAGTTTTCGTTTTCCGACACTTAACCCGATTCCCGCTTCATTTATCAGATTCATGGAATCTTCATTTAATCTTCCTTTAGTTTGAATAGCAATTTTAAGTTTTTCCATTTTCGTTTATTTAAAAATGTTTATTTGTTTATTTTTTTCGGGTTCAGCGAATTCCGATTCGCTGCTATTAATCGCAGATCGGAATCCGCGAGACCCAACAAAAAAGGCTTACCAAATCGGTAAGCCTTTAAAATTATATCTTTTTAATCAGGATAAAACAATTACAGCCTACCTAAGGGTTGGTTCCAGTGATGGCCGTGATGTACTAGTCCTAAAATCATTTTGTTAATTTTTATGCAAGTATAATTATAAAATTGAATTGAACAATAACTTTTGACGTTAAATTAAAATTAAGCTTAACAATAGAGTTATTTATTGATTTAATGATTGTTGGACCAGGAATCTCATTTTTACATATAATTAATTGTTACGATTTTTGATGATTGTTTTGAAAATTGCAATCGATTGCATAAATTTGGCAAAACAAAATTTTAACTATTAATAAATCAACAAAATAAACTTAATCAGATGAACAAAATCATTTCAATTTTTATTACTCTGTTTTTAATTGCAGGTTCCGTTTCAGCACAAAAGGCCGCTAACGAAAAGCTTTTTAAAAGTTCAACAATTAAAAAGACCATGAAAAAGGCTTTGGACTGGCAATTAAAAAATCCAAAACATAAATTATACGATTGGACTAACGGAGCTTTTTATGCCGGTGTTTTTGCCGCATATGAAACAACAGGCTCAAAAAAAATATGGAAGGCAATGTATGAAATGGGAGAGACAACCGGGTGGAAACCCGGACCACGTTTACATCACGCCGACGACCATGCTATTTGCCAGACCTATATTGATATGTACAGAATTGCCGGGGAGGAGAAAATGATTCAGCCTTTTATTAAAACCATGGATGAATTTATGGCGACACCTTACGAAACAGGAGGAATTAGAAAAATTACCTGGTGGTGGTGCGATGCTTTGTTTATGGGACCGGCTGCTTTTGTAAAACTTGGTGTTACACTCGATGATGATAAATACATTAAACTAAACGATAAATTATGGAAAGAGTGTTATGATTTACTCTATGATAAAGAAGAAGATTTATATGCCCGCGATATTAACTACAAGTGGAATGAGCCCGGAATTGAAACAATAAAAGAAGCCAATGGCAAAAAAATATTCTGGTCGAGAGGAAATGGTTGGGTAATGGGAGGATTGGTTCGGACCATTTCTGAATTACCTGAAGATTATCCAACAAAGGATTTTTATATTCAGAATTATAAAGAAATGGCAGCTAAAATTGTAAGTCTTCAACAAGAAGATGGTTTGTGGCGTGCCAGTTTACTCGATCCTGAATCATATCCCGGTGGAGAAGCAAGCGGTTCAGGCTTTTACTGTTATGCACTGGCCTGGGGAATTAATAACGGAATTTTGGATAAAGAAACTTATTTGCCCGCAGTTGAAAAAGCATGGGTAGGATTAAACGGATTAATTCAACCTGATGGCAGAGTTGGATGGGTACAACCCATTGGTGCCGATCCAAAAAAGAATTTTAAAGCCGAAAGTTGGGAAGTTTATGGTACTGGTGCATTTTTGCTTGCAGGAAGTGAGGTAATTAAACTTCAATAATTTCTAATTGACATTATAAAATTTTAGAATAGCTGTTTTAAAAAATTAACAAATCAAAATTGATTTATATATCTTACTTGGTGAAGCTTTGTGTGTCCTTTGTGAATCTCTGTGCTATTGCTAATTCAGAGTTGCACAAAGTAGTCACAGAGTTTCACAAAGTTCTTTTAAACATCTATTTAGATTGGTTATAAGTCAATCAAAAATTGCTTCAGTAATTTCTCCACGATGATATTGAAACATTTTACTGACCTGACTGATTGTATTTCTGGGTGTTGAAAGCGGGGGGATTTTATTTTCTTTAAACCAACCTACATCGCTTGTTTCCGAGCCCACAGAAATGTTGTTGTCGAGTTTTTTACACAATAAAAAAATCTTGTAAACATACTCAAAGGCAGGTGGCATATTTTGTTTTTGTTTATCCAGAACAGCCAGTAATCTTATCGCTTTTACTTTTAATCCGGCTTCCTCAAAACATTCCTTTTCTGCCACTTCAGCCGGACTAAAAGAAATATCAGACCAACCTCCCGGCATAGCCCATAAGCCATCTACTTTTTCCTGAATAAGAAGTATTTCGTCCTTTTCATTAAAGACTACTGCGCGAACATCGACTTTTGGGGTTTTGTAGCCATTCTTTTCTTCAATTACAGGAATAATTTTTTCAACAGGAACATTGGTCATTTCTTCCAAAAGTTCGAGACTGATTTCCTGAATCTCCCGGTATCGCTCAATATCAAAACTATTGTCGCAATATTGCAGGCCTATTTCTGCCAGGGCCTGAATTCGTTTAATTTTTTCAAAATAGAATTTGCTCATATGAAGAAGACGGAAGACCGAAGACCGAAGACGGAAGACCGAAGTAAGAATTACCAACTTCGAGCTTCTAGCTTCGTGCTTCGTGCCAGTTTTTATGTAGTAATTATTTTATTCTTTTTTAATTATTCTTTGAGTTAGCGAAACTACTTCAATTTGTAGTTCGGTTCCGGTCCCATTTCCAGAATGAGTTCGCCCCCGTTAATTATTTCGTTGTGTTTTAAGTGGGTTCGGTACAAAAGTTTGCCGTTCAATTTGGCCGACTGAATATACATATTCTCTTTACTGTTATTTTTGGTTATTATTTTAAACGTTTCACCTTTATAATATTTGTCGCTTAAAGAAATGGTTATCTCGTCAAAAATCGGACTACCAATCTGGTATTTTGAATTAGGTGTTGCACCGGCATCCAACTGAAATAATCCGATTTTCATTAAAACGGCAAGTGAGCCCATTAAGCCCTGATCTTCATCTCCATTAAATCCTGATGCAGGTGAGACTTCTGTATAAACCGAATCGATTACAGCACGGCTCCATTTTTGGGTTAACCAGGGCGTTCCTACTTCGTTAAAGATGAATGCGCATTGCATCGAAGGTTGGTTTCCATAATTAATCGGAATATTTCTTACTCTTTTTCTGTTTTCGTCGGAATGAGATTTGCCTGCAGTAAAACCAAGTTGTTGAGATAGTGCCATTTCATTATCCAATTTACTCGCAAGATATTTTTCTCCTCCCATTAATTCAGCTAATCCTTGATAATCGTGCGGCACAAACCATGTCATCTGTGCGGCGTTGGATTCAACAAAACCAACGTTTTTATATTCGTAAGGATCATATGGAATTCTCCAGTTTCCGTTTTCATCTTTAGGCCTGGCAAATCCATAACTTACATCAAATACATTTTTCCAATTATTTGAACGATTCATAAAATAATCGTAATCATCTGTTTTGCCCAACGCATATGCCAGTTGAGCCAGCGTCCAGTCCTGAAAAGCATACTCCAAAGTCATTCCTGCACCATCTTTATGAAAACCATAATTTCCCTCTTTGTAGGGATGAGGGACATAACCCAAATCAATGTAAGGCTCAATTCCACCGGCTTCAGACGAACGGTGTTCATATCCTGCTTTCCCCATAAGACCACCCGGCATGTGATTTTTTTTCATTCCTTCATAAGCCAGGTCAATGTCAAAATCTTTAATTCCTTTCATCCAGGTACTTACTATAAAAGGAGTTGAAGAAGCTCCGGTCATTACAAAAGTATAATTACCTCCTGAAGGGCCCCGGGGAATCAATCCTCCATCGCGATAATAATTTAGCATTGAATTACAAAAATCAGAAGCCACTTGCGGATAAACCAGTGGCCAAAGTGTTGAAATGGTCCATTGGGCACCCCAGAATGAATCGGAATTGTGATGATTAAATTTCGGTTTACGGTTATTATCAAATGGTATATTTTTAATTTTTCTTTCGTCTGTGGTCATATCGCAATAAGTACCGCTGGCATCACTGATTATTCGTCTTCCCTGCAAGGCTTTCCATAGGTCAGTATAAAAGCGTATTCTTTCTTTTTTTGTCGCCCCTTTAACTTCAATTTTACTTAGCCATTCGTTCCATTCGTTTTTTGATTCTTCCACAACCTGTTCAAAATCCCAATGTTTTAATTCTGCTTTGATATTGTTTTGCGCTTCTTCTTCATTACAATATGAAATGCCAACTTTCATTAAAACCGGTTCTGATAATTTATCGCTGAATGTTAGAAATGCACCCGTGTTTTCTCCTTCAATTCCTTTACTTTTTGTTGTAAACTTATTTTCTTGCCACACGATTAAATCTTCAGTTGGCTGATTCAATTCGATATAAAAGAAAACCGGTGTTTCCTTTGGGCGGCGTCGGGTAGGAGCGTTCATTACATACCCGGAAAATTTTTTGGAACTGATTTTTGTGATTTTTCCTTTTGTAATTTCACAGGGGCCATTTGAACCGTTTAGTTTAATTCGAATTGCCTTTTTGTTTTGATCATTAAAAACATATTTATGAAATCCAACCCGTGTAGTTGATGTAAGTTCAGTTGTAATTCCATATCTGTCTAATTCAACCTTGTGATAGCCTGGAAAAACTGTTTCTTTTTCATGAGAAAAAACTGAGAAATAATCTTCTTTTAAAGTTTCCAGATCACCATTAACTGGCATTACCGACAATGCAGAAAGTTGCCAGGCATGCACATGACTAATTCCTTTTACTTCTTCTGTATTGTACCGATATCCGCTTCCCCAGGCACCTCCCAGTTCTGTATCCGGACTCAAGTTTACCATTCCAAAGGGACGACATGCTGATGAGAAATAGAACCATCGTGAATTGGCAGCGTCTAAAAACGGGTAAACCAAATCGACAGGATTTTCCTGGGCTTTGGTCTCAAATCCAAAAACAGAAAACAAAACACAAATCGCAAGTGCAAATTTTTTTGCTGAAGTAATTGTCATTTTAATTGAATTTTATAGTCAATAATCTGTCATTTTGAGAACGTCACCCAGTTCGCCAGCTGGCGGATACAGGGTCTTGTTTTTACAGCTTTGCAATAGTTGCAAAAGATGCTGAATCGAGTTCAGCATACCGTTTTAAAAACAAATATGGCAAAAAAAGAATATTCATTTATTGATTTAGGTAAATCGTTGGCCAGCGAAAATAATGTTATTCTTCTTTTTTTACCAACATAAACTTATTGTTTTCCAGTTCTGAATATCCCTGATCATAGCAGAAGTAATAAATACGGCCGGTTTTGGTGGTGTAGGTATTGGTAAAATAGTTAAAATTAAATCCTTCTTTTTCCAGTTTGCTTTTAAAAGTAGTGGTTTTTTCTTCAGGGTTTAATTCCTCCAAAATCGCATGATTCTTTTTTAAAATACGGTTGATTTTTCGTATAAAATTGCTTGAGCCACTTAATCTTTTATTATTGTAAGAATTCCGGCACGAGTCGTTGCAGAATTTTTGGTCGGCCCTACCGCGAAGCCGTTCACCACAATCCAAACATACTCTTTGTTCCATAGTTTTTGGTTTATTTGAAAGTTAAATTAATCTGAGTCTTTTTCAATTTTATAAAGTAACAATTCAACGTCATCATCTGGAAGTATTGTTGTTCCTGACTGTTTAAATTCCAGCTTTTCCAAAAGTTTTTGCGATGCAAAATTGTCTTTGGTAGTTATTGCATTTATAGTTGTAATTCCAAAATCTTCAAAAGCAGCATTTTTTAATGTTTCAGCAGCTTCAAATCCATAGCCCATCCCTTCGTATTCAGGAAGAAAAGCAAAGCCAATATCTATTCCTTCCAATCCGGGGCGGTCAAATAAACCACAGGTTCCGATTTTCTGATTTTCTTTTTTTGTAATTAAAGTATAGTTGGCATAACCCAGTCTTTCCAGTTGAGAAAGCATTTTTTCTTTGATATAATTTTTTGCTGCCGTTTTTGTTTTAACATTTCTGTCGCCAATATATTTTAACCATTTTGGAGTGTTCAAAAGCTCCAGAATAAAACCAGCATCTTCGGTATTTGTTGGTCTGATTATTAGTCGTTTTGTTTCGAATGTAAGGTACTTTTCCATCAAATAGTTTTTACGTTTACTTTTTATAATACTCCAACACATTCATCGCAAATCGTGCCGATGCTGTTCCGGGGCCACCGCTCATTTCAATACCAACTTCAATGGCTTCAATAATTTCATTTTCTGAAGCTCCATCATCTAAAGCTTGTTTGATGTGCCATTCCATGCACGATTCACAATCGATTACCACAGAAATTCCAATCGCAATCAACTCCTTTTGCTTTTTACTTAAAGTTCCGTCTTTATATGTATTTTGCTCCATATCTACAAAGGACTGGTAGACCTTTGATTTTTTCATATAGAAAGAATGAGCTTTCTTTCTTGTTTTTACAAGCTTTTCAATTTTGTCTTTATCTAAGTTTTCCATTATTTTTCTGGTTCGTGATTTAATTCAATAATCCTCTGTTATTTCTTCAAAAGATTTTACCTCAATTTTACCTTTGGTTGGAATCATATTTTGCCAAATCCAGTTATAATGTTCTATTACCTGTTCAGCTTTTAAATGTGGTCTGTCTCCTGTTGTATGTCCGTTTGAAACCACAGTGATGTTATAATCTTTTGTTAACGCTGACTGAACTGTGGATTCAACACAAAAATCGGTTGCACAACCTGTAATCAGTATTTCGCTTATATTTAATTCGTCTAATGTCGATTGCAGTTTTGAATTATAAAATACATCGTTTGCATATTTGTCTGTTAAAATATCGCCTGATTCAACAATCAGACTATCCAGGTTTTCCCATTCCCATGTATTTTTTTCGAATTCACCGGTTCCGGTTCCATCATGCTGAATAAATATCACATGCATTTCCTGTTTTCTGAAAATGGCAGCCAATTTATTAATTCTATTCACTACACCCTGAGTATCAAACCGCGGTGTTTCGGACGTGAATGAACCTTTTTGCATGTCGATGATTAGCAGGGCTTTATTGGATTTCATAGATTTGTATCTTTGTATTCTGTGCTTTTTACATTGTTATACACAATATTTGTTCTTCAAAGTTTAAATCCCGTTCTAAATATCAAATTATTTAATTATTATCATATCATTTTAATATCCAGGGAGTCATATTTACCGCCAAAATTTATAATTGTAATAGTTCATATTCAAATCCAAACCTAAATGTGAAAATTGAATCTTTTCTTGCCGCTATTTTTCAATATTCTTTTCATAATTATGTTTGTCAATTACAAATAAGGGGATAAGTATTGAAACATATGCAAGCAAATCAAATGCATCAAAAGTCGAATCATAGATTTCAAAATACTGTATGGTTTCAATTCCAAAACAGACGATTAAAAAAATAAGCAAAGTTCTGTTTGGTGTGAAAAAACGAGTCCATAAATTATCAGCTTTTGATGTAAATAATCCTCTGAATAAAATATAATTCCATGCCGGTCCTGTCATATCCAAAACATAACCTTTCCAAAATGTTCCCAAATCAATCCAAATTGTTGACAATCCCAGTGTTCCTAAAATAAAAAGTCCCATAGCCCAGTATGGTGCATTTCTATTATGTTTTTCGCTCCTTACATTCCTGCTTATGTGTTTTTGACCAAATGCCACAAGGTGATATAATTACTTTATTATGATAAGCTAAAATGAATCTGTTTGGTTTAAGCATCTAAAATACAAAAAACTATCCGTTTACAAATGTTTATAATTGAGTATTGTTAAGATAAATAAGAATTGACTATTCAATAGAAATAAACTTCTCACCATAACGTAATAAAACCGTGTTTACTTTTCCTTTTTTATCAAAAGTTAAAATATATAATCTGTCGTATTCATTGTCTTCCACGATAGGAGAGCCGGGGTTTCCACCTAATAGTTCAACCAGCTCTGGTGTTGTGTTGCTATGGCCTACTACCAAATGGCGGCCCGAAGATTTTTTTAATTTTCTGGCAAAGGATTTCAGGTTGTCCGGGTTATAAATTTCAATCTCCAAATCAAAGAGTTGAGCTGTAGGTTTGGCGGTATTTACGGTTCGAATATAATCTGTGCTGTGAATGAATTGAATATCTGAACTTATCAGTGTTTTTGAAAGTTCTGCTGCCCGCTGTTTTCCTATCTCTGATAACTCAGGATCACGTCTGTTGTCCACTTTTTCGGCATGACGAACCAGAAAAATTGTAAGTTGATTTTTTTCAGCAAGGTTTTGTGCATCAAGAGGAAAAACATAAATTAACAGAACGGCAATAAGTGAATATTTTTTTAGCATGAATCTAAAATACTTCATTTATACCAAAATAAAAACCTCCCCTGTCTTCGACAATGGGACACCTAAATATTCTTTTTCCTTAAAAATAAGATGTAAATATTGATGCTCATCTAAAACTGCTCGAAACTATCCTGAAAATGGTTCTAATCCAAAACTTTCATAACATTCTTTTTGTTTTTTCAGACGGAAAATACTTTTTCCTTTAGCTGAAAAAGTATTCAAAAAAGCCACCGCTGACGATAAAAAGCTAAAAATAAATTCCTTTCACTAAAATCAAAAAACTCCTCCTTTTAGCCCTTCGTCCCTCAGGTCTAACGAGCGTCAAACAGCTTTGATTTTTTAACGTTCTTTACATTTATTTTCTTAACGCTTTTTCTCGTAGGCGGGAGTGGGAGCAAAGAGTTGTGCGGGCGTGTCAAAAATCCGTCATTCGGGCTAACCCGTTACATTGAAATAACGCAGAGGTTATTTTTGACGAGATTTTTGTATCCTTTTCATCGAATGGAAAAGGATGAGCCCCGTCTGGCTTGAAGACAAAAACTTTTTTTAAGAATATTTTTCCATCAATCGACAAAAACCAAGTTAGTAATGGCATTCAAGTTCTACAAAATCTTCAAAAATTGGTCGGGTCACCAAAATTTATCAAAACATCCAGGATATCATACTGACTATTAATCTCTTAAATTTATTGCCAGAAATTTGTGTTGAAGACAGGAAAAATTGTAAGTTGATTTTTTTCAGCAAGGTTTTGTGCATCAAGAGGAAAAACATAAATTAACAGAACGGCAATAAGTGAATATTTTTTTAGCATGAATCTAAAATACTTCATTTATACCAAAATAAAAACCACCGGCTCCGTATTTTCCAAAGGCATAATCCAGTGAAAGGTTAGCACGCGATTTTTTATTCACCATAATTCTGAGTCCTGCGCCATACGCATAATCGAGGTATTTAAAAAGATTAATATCGGCGTTTCTGTTACTTGCCGTTGTAGCATTTACAAACACAACTCCACCAAAAGTCTCTTTTTGTTTTTGCAGTGGAAATCTGTATTCTATTTCGCCATACATCAGGTCTTCGCCACGAAATCTTCCCTGGGTATAGGCACGCCCCGAACGGCCAAACTGGTCCCAACCCACTGCGGGCAAATCCATGTATGGCAAATTACCCGAAGTAACAAACCAGCCATAGGTCCAAAAACCAATTAAATGCCGGGGACGTTCGGAATCGAGATGCAGATAATCACGGTATTCGAGCCATAAAATTGATGAGCTTTGTGAACTTCCCAGAAAAGTTGGATTTACCCTGATATTGACAAAGGCATACCGGCCACTGTATGGATTAACTGCATTATCGCGACTATCCAATAAAGCATTAAATGATATTCCTGAAGTGGTGTATTTTGTGGTTGAAAAACCGTTTATAGTTTGATAGCCATAATGACTGGTAATCACCGGAGGTACTGTATCCAAATCGAGCAGGTTGTCTTTAATGCCGGAATGAATATCAAGGTGATATCCAAGTCCTAAAAAATAGCGTGTGTCACCAATTCGTTTTAAAAATGTTTCGTGAAAACGCAAGTAATTAAAATCCATCATTTGTGCATCGGGGATGGGTTGGCTAAAATTTCCTTCACCAAAGTCAATTCCCGAGCCAACCGGTTTTCCCGATTGTGGCCCGGTACCCAAACCATAAGTAGGTTGCGAAGTAATAAAGTAACGCCAGTCGCCCATTAAATTCCAATTATCTCCTTCAAGAAAAACATTGGTTTTGGCGGTAAACAGGAATTGTTTTTTCGTAGTATAAATCAAGGTTCCCAAACCTGATGAAATACTGGTGTTTTCCGGATTTCCCATAAACCAGCTTGCCCCGGGTGCTACACCCAGCATCCAGCCATTTGAAGGGGAATAGGCAATGGCAGGTAATGGAATTATAGATAGGCTTTTATCGGATTTTTCCTTTTTTTCTTTCTTTTCTTTTTCACTGGCAAAGGAAATTGCCGTTATTAAAATTAAAATTAGCAGGAGTTGTGTTTTTTTCATTGTTGATGTTTTTAAAGTTTAAAAAAAATTGTCCCGATTATATTGAATTAACCACTATTACAGTACAATCTAAAATATGAACAGAGATGCATTTACGAGTACAGCACCCTGTTTTTTCAAGGTGAATTTTCCTTAACTCGTTCTTCTATATTTTCCAAAATTTCTTCCTGTAAAACCGAGTTAGTCAACAGGTAATCGTGTCCAAGACCCGCAGTCATATCTTTCCCGGTAATTATATCTTTTATATCGTGGATTTTAATGTATCCCGGGAGTTTATCCGGATTTTTAGGCCCTTTATTTCCCATCCTGTTTTTGAAATGAGCTATGCTTGACAGTTTCAGGAGTACATCTTTTGAGTTTACATAAACATATACAGTATCGGCAAGTTCGTCGAGATTATAAAATGCCTTTCCTTTTTCGAAAGCATTGCGCGGGGCTACACTCCCAAAAAATGCAATATTGTTATAAACTTTTTTTAGCGGAATACCCTGCTGGGCCCTTCTTTCCATGTATTCTTTAAATAAATTGTTCCCCATTGATGAGAACATGATGTTAAGTTTAAAATCATCGGGGTGTGTTTTAAAGTACTCGGTATCGCTAATAAACTCTTCCAACATATGCTGAAAAATGGCAAAATCGTTTGCACCATTTTTCGATTTTCGAACAGCATTGTAGTATTGGTAGGCATCTTCTTCAGTTCCCCAGGCATAAATCGTGATCGAGGCTTTTCCAAATAGTTCATCGCAATACTTATTTTTCAGGCGTTGCATATAACTGTTTATCTGTTTATTAAACGATTTGCCGTAGCCACCTACAACAATATAAAAATCTTTTATTCCCCTCTTCAACCGGGCATATTCATATATTTCGTAAATGAGGTTGTGTTTTATAGGCTCAGTAGGATATTTATCGGATAAATTAATGGCCCGGTAATTCACCTCTATCGAATCGGTATCGAAGTTGTAATTACAGAAATACAGGGTATTGGTTTTTTTTGTCGAACTGTTTTTAAAGCTAATTGTATTGTCTTCCTCAATAACAATGGGCCGGTTGGTAAAAAATGGCACCTTGTGTTCACCTGCCTTAGCGTTGGCATTTAAAATTGTATTTTCGATTTGAGCATGAAGGTTTGAAACGAATAAAAAGGCTAATGATAACAAGAATGCTGCTTTTATACTTTGTTTCATGATAATAAAGTTAGATTATTTGTTTTATTGTAATTTGCATCATCGGGTTAAAATGGTTTAATATTTAAATATCTTCATCCAACTTGTTGAAATATAATGAAAAAGAATATTATAAAAGCCATTATTACAATTAAACCATAAGCTATGCAAAGTATTTATCAGTTGGTTGAAACGTTTTACGAAAATGAATTGAAAACCTTTCAATCTTTTTTCGAAAGTTCTTTTTCTATGATAACTCCCGATTCAACACGAAAAATCGGAACATCAAATTCGGGTCTGTAGTTTAATAAATCTGTTGTACGCACTTCTACTCTCGATTTATTAATTTCCAGATCTTCAAGCAGATATTTCTTTACAGCTTCATTTCTTTTCTTTATTAGAGCATACATCTGGTTCGTCAATTTATCATCTCCAACCAAAGCCACGCATTTATCTTCAAACCCCAGGTTTTCAGGTTTTACAGGAATTTTATTCATATATTTTATTAATCCGCTGTTGGTATTTCGTTCTTCCAGCAGCTTTGTAATCTTCTTCAGACTATCTGCCTGCGATACAGGTTTTAATTCTTTTAGCATATATTCCAGGCAAATAATTTGCACGGCCAGTTCTTTTTTTTCCTTTTCTATGAGGGGTTCCTGGGTAAGGACAAAATAAAGTTGTTCAATTTCCTTTTTCTTCCTGCTTTGTTTTCTGTCCTCTTTTTTAAATATCTTATCGATGTGCTCGAGTATCTTCTTATTCTTTTCTATTAGCTCTTGCTGAGCTAATTCCAGCTTTATTTTCTCTATTTTATTGGGATTTTTCCCAAATAAGTGTGGTCTTATTTTTTTTGGTTTTGCAGCAATTTTTCCGAAAAAACCTGAAAATGTGCCCCATATAATTTTTCCGGTATCAAAATCGGGATCGGAAGGATTACCATTTATTGGCACATGCATTTCTACATTATCATTTTTATCTTTCAATATATTAAGTGCTAACCTAATCGGGGTATTGATCCTTTTTTCATTATTTACTAATTCTCCGAATTCAAGTTCCCTCATCCAAAAATCATTCTGAACTATTATTGTATCTCTTGTCATTTCCACATCACCGGAATAGACCATTCTTCCCTGATGAACCGGCCTGGATATAAAATATTCTGAATAAGGTGAGAAACTGACCATATCCAGCTTTCTCAGGTCAATAGATGCATCAATATCCAAAGGATTTTTTATACTGAAGCCCGCTGTTATTTTAAGTTCTCCTTCCTCTTGAAACCGCATGCTTACGGCTGCCGGAATTCTGTCGGCTGTGTTATCAATATCCGTAACGCTAACATTTATTTTATCCAGTTTATAGTAAAAATTCCGGTCTAACGATTTATCAATAAATGAAACTTCTCCATTAACCAGCAATAAAGAATCAACCAGATAAATCATTGGGTTTTCAGCATCTTCCTTAATATCTATAGAATCTGTTTCAACTATGTATGTCGTATCATTAGGAGCGGCATCAACAGAACCGACTTCAGCTACTGAAGAAGAATCCGGCTCTGGGGATGCAATCAATTCCGAAATATTATTATGCACTGAATCAAATTTTTCGTAATGTATAAACGGCTCTATTAGTTTTACAGCTCCCACATGGTAATATTGGTTTAGAACATCGACAGAATCCAAACGAATGTAAAGTTCTTCTATCTTAAAAATCGAGTCGCCTTTATTATCATTTAAAACAAGATCCTTTAGACTGGCATTGCCTGAAACAACTACATTGGCGTTTTCACCTAACGATCCATGTATATTAAAACTGTTATGAAATATCCCGTGGATATCGCTTGTGTTTATATATGAGCTAATATATCCGGCAAGTGGATTGATTAACATTGAATCTACTTGAGCTTTCACCCAATATTCTTTTGCTTTCTGGTCAAAATCTGCGTCTATCGATAAACCTCCCTGTCTGCCAAAATCAATATTAAAACCTGCTTCCGACTTTCTGTTATTCCATGCTAATATGGGTATATTAAGATTTAGATTTGTTCCGGAAATTGTATTGTTTAATCTGGTGTCTTCTACCACATAACTACCATTCACAATGTTTATGTTTTCTATAGAAAATTGAATTTCCTTTTTCTCTTTATTTGAAGGTTCTTCCGTGGTAGTTGAATCCTGTTCTGCAATCAAATCATCGAAATTAAACTTTTCACCATCATAATTAACAGACACATGCAAACCATCCCAGAAAAACTCAGATAGAGCATACTCCTTCTTTAAAAGCTTCCATGGTTCCATATTTATTCTTAAAGTTTTAAACGACACAAAAGGATCAGTACCGTTTTCTTCATATAAAACAAAGTCGTCTATGGAAATTGTAACGGTGGCATAATTTAAATCAAGATCACCAATGGTTATTTTCCGGCCAATTAGATTTTCGCTCTTGTTTTCTATAATCTTATGCGCTGCAAAAGGTAGAACAAGCAATATAACAGCCAAAACTATAAATAAGGCGATTATTACCCTGATAAGAATAAATTTAAGCTTCATATAAGTATCTATTCTCCACGTAATGATTTAATAATTATAATCGGAAAAATTTATATCGGCAAACTGTATGAGCAGCTACAGCTTGATTGCTATTTTCCTTTCAAACTGTTAAATAGTTTGAAAGTGCACAAAATTTTGACATTTAGCACTTTCACAACCGTTTCTTGTACAAGTTATTTTTGACACTACTCATTCTGTTTCTTGTTTACTATTCTCTAACATTACTGAATAAGCCTGTAAGATTTGATTTACCACACAGGCATCCATATGATGTTCGTGTCCGCAATCAGAAGAATGATTTGAGCTTAAGGCATATTGCTCCCAAATATCACTGCCAGTGTCAGGTAGAAGCGCCATTCCTTTTGCTTGTTTTTTAATTGGAAAAGCCTTTCCTTCATAAACTGTGCTGAGTATCTTCATGTCTTTTAACTGCTCAGGATTGGTCTTTAACGGGTTTTCTTCAAAAACCACAAAGTTCGCTTTTTTACCGATTTCAATGCTACCGATCTCATCTTCTCTTTGCATGGCATAAGCAGCATCGATGGTTACTGCTCTAAAAGCTTCCTCTACAGTAACTCTTTCCTGCGGTCCTAAAACCTTCTCTCCGGATAATCCGAAACGATTCACAGCCGCCCAAATCAGGAACATGGGGCGTGCCGGTGCCATGGGAGCGTCAGAATGAAAAGATAACTTAATTCCTGCATCCAGAACGGTTTTACCTCGTGCCATTTCTTCGGCTCTTTCCGGGCCGATACCTACTTTGCTGTATTGCTCTCCAAGAACGTGTGTATAAAACGGATTTGAACTGATAAGGGCACCGTATTTAGCTGCATGCTGCACCTGTTGTACCTCGGAGAAAGCAAAATGGTCCATCCTGTAGCGATGGTCGTGGCGTGGATATCGGTCCATCATACTTTCCAGGGTATTGATACACACTTCCATTCCCAGGTCTCCATTTTGGTGGATGATAATCTGGTAATCATTTTTCCAGAAAGCCCAGGCACAATTAGCAAAATCCTCTGGTTTTTGTATCCACTCGCCTTTGTGTCCATCAAGGTAACCGTATTTCATTTGCATTAGCTGAGAAAATACCGCCCCATCGGTAAAAAGTTTTACCTGGCCGGTTTCCCATTTTACTTTTTCACCATTGAGTTCCTTAACCATCTCTTTAGCCTGAGTAACAGCCAGGTCAGCATCCTTACCATTCGTATCATAAAAAGTGTTTCCTGCGGGAATCATGTAGTAGTCAAAAGCCATGGTGCCATCTTCAATTACCCTAATCATTTGCTTTATCATATCTTTGGATCCCTGAACACCAGGGTCGGCAGCAGTGGTTATTCCTCCGGCATGCACGTATTCGCTGGTTCTTTTCAGTCCTTTCTCAAACAATTCAGGCGATGCTATTATTGGGAACAGCTGTTTCATAACCAGGTACATACCAACTTCCCATACATGCCCTTCCTCCCAGCTGGCCATCTCTGAAGATTGGCCTTTACCTTGCCAGTCGGATTCCTTCAGACCCATCATTTCAAGTGATTTAGTATTGAAATAAAATTCATGACACGAACGATGCCATATTACAATAGGACGTTTAGATGAAATTTCGTCAAGCATGGCACGAGTTAGTTCTCCATGAAAAGCCGCGTGGTACCCCCAGGTGAGGAGTAGTTCATCAGGGGTTTCCAAGTTACTTTCTATCTCCTTTAAACGAGCGGCATATTCTTTTTGCCCGACAACACCTTTGACATCGCCCCAGGGAAGTTGCCAATCGGCGGGTGTAATAAAATGAGCATTTGAAACCATAGCAAATAGCCAGAAGTGCAAATGTGGGTCAATGAATCCGGGTGTTAAAACCTTATCTTTATAAGTATCATCAAATTCAACGTTCTTTTCACTTTTAAATTTCGCTAAAAGTGTTTCCTTATCTCCCACATCAATTATCCTCCCATCGCGGACTGCAATTGCGGTTGCCGATTTTAAGGTTGGCGACATGGTTACAATTTCTTTTGCAACAAAAACGGTTACACCCTTGGGTGGGGATAAGGGCTTTTCAAAAAGACTTTGAAGAGATTTTGTACCCGTTGTTGTTTCTTCTTTTTCCTCTTGTGCCTGACTTGAAAATGCTATAAATGCAATTACAAGCAGCATGCAAATTCTGTTTTTCATTATTTTTTGATTTGAAGTTATTGGTCAATCTTAATGTACTTAATATTACTTGTACCTCGTTTGGTGAATGTAAATAGCTATTTAATAGCTGGTGATGTTTTTTTTAAAGCTTGCAACAATAAAAATTGCAAACAGGAATAAATAAGAATTGCCGGTAAACATTTACAATTATTCTTCTTCTTTTGTTTGTCGTTTTTTACCCCAGATTTCAACCTTAGCTCTTTTGGTCATGGCAATATTTCCGGCCGAGTCGTAATCAATTTCAATTTCCTTCAGTTTGGTGTCTTTTCCCGGTAGTTGAAAAGCAAACGACGACATGCCTTTTGAAAATAAACCTGTACCTTTGGGGCTGAATTCTTCTTTTGTTCCATCCGACATTTTTACACGCACCTTTTTTAGTTTCACCGTACCCTGGATACAGGTTAATTTAATTTTCGACAGGTTTTGTTTTTTTCCCAGCATGTTTATCTTATCTGTTTCAGGTTTGTAGGCTACTGTTCTTTCGGCAAGTTTTACCCAGCCGTCTTTTTCCGATTGGGCTATAGATTGCAATCCAAAGGCAACAATCAATAACAGGAAAACAAATATTTTTTTTTGCATCTCATAAAAACTTTATTATTACTTACAATTTACCTCCACTATACAGATCAAGATCAACATGAGGATTTAATTTTGGTCCATTTGGACCAAACCGAATATCAACACCAGCATTGGCTCCCCAACGCATATTTGCGCATGCCGATAAGGCAAAACTGGCTGCTATCACCAGTAAAATCAAAATTATTTTAACTTTTCTTTTCATAACAATTATTTTAATATCCATTGCTGAACAGTTATTTGTCCTCCAGTAGGATCTAAAAAAACAGCAACAGTACCTTTTCGAATGCCAGGATTTGGTTCCATCATTATATAAGCTCCTGCTTTTTTTGCTTTTTGTACCGTTTCCTTCACATCTTTTACTTTAACATAGGGCATCCAGGCACTTCGGGCTCCTTCAACAGGATTACCAATCACACCCGACAAAACTTTGTCGTTCTTTTTAAAAAGATAATATGGGCGTTTGCTGTTTTTTACTTCTTCCGTTTTGTAAACAACAAGTCCTTTGTAATATTCAATGGAACCATTTATGTCAGTTGTCCATAGCTCATTCCATAGCCACGAATCGAAAGGGATATCAGCAGCCCGAATTAAATCAGGATCACCTCCTTCTGCTTTCAGCAAAGCTAAAAATGCACCCTGCGGATCCTGTACTAAAGCTGTTTCTCCACGACCGTTAAAAACCGATTTATTAAATATTGTCTTTCCTCCCATTGAAGTATTGTTGTCAATAGCGGCACCAACATCGTTAACCGATATCGAGCTTATCCATTCTGCCGTATTCCCGTATTTATCTGCAAGTTTGAAAATCCCTCCAATGGTCTTTCCCTTGTTTTTAATTACGTGGTAGGCTTTTTCACCAGAACCCAGTGTTTCATATTCCCATCCAAACACTTTCGCATAAAAATCCATGGCAACAGTCGGGTCAGAGGTTGCCAGATCGTGCCATACAAACTGGCCATGATTATGCTTTCCGTCTCCGTTTTCCGACACCCCCGGAAACGTAATTCCTGTGCAGGAACTAATCATTAAGAAAATGAAGAGTAAACCTGTAAGTTGCATTGCTTGTTTCATATCAATTTTCTTTATGTTTATATTAATCTGTTTTTTTTAATAACATTAGCACTTTTCCCTGTTCATCAAGCAAAGTCAGGTTTAATCCAAAAATTTTATATTGTTTCACCTGTATCAATGCCTGGTTGAATTTATCCGGAACAGTCATATCCATACAAGCTTTTTTTGTTGAGGCCAGCGGAGCAAAAACCAGTTCTTTGTTGGTAAGTATTTTAATTTTTCCGGTAAAATTATTACAGCCATCGGTACCCATGGCTTCCATTTTTTTGATGTTAACTTCAAGGCGTGGAGCGTTAGTTTTGTCTTTTATAGCTTTGCCGTCTATAATTTCAGCTATCCAAATATCGTTTAGCAAAACTTTGGCTACCACTCCTTTGTTAAACTCAATTAATTCAAAGCCATCCTCTGACAGGAAAAATAATTTATCGTTTTCCACCCTAAACCTTTTTACCTCGTTCATGGCTTTGTTAAATGAGTCGGCAATGGTCATGTCCGGGCACATTTTGTTAGTTACAGCAATGGGACCAAATTCAACAGTATTTTCCTTAATACTTTTAATGCTTCCACTTACGTTATTACAGCCGTCAATTCCGCTTAACTGCATTTGTTGAATGTCTATTTCAATATTCGGGATGATTCCGGCACCACGCGTTCGTGCCAGTTTAATTACCGAGCCATTTATTTTTAAGGCATCCCATTTTCCGTTTAACAATGGAGCATCATCCTGCTTTTTCTCCAGCACTTCCATTAAAGTGAATTTAATTGATGAAGCATCAGCCGGGACATTTTCCAGATTTTCCTCTTTTACCTTTAGCTTATAGATAAATCCCGGTTCGTATTCAAATCCTTCTATTTTCGAATAGAAAAATTCCCACTGCCCTTCGGCAATCACTTCGCCTTTTTGTACGAGCATACATTTCATTGGGCCAACGCCCATACAATCTACTTTGTATGAGTTAACCCAGTAAATTGTTCCTTTTTCTGTTGGTAAACAAGCAGAAAACCATACAACCAATCCGACAATTATTAAACTTTTCATTTTTATTTTTTTATATCTGTGGTGCATTAGTGATAAATATTAATGCTTACGACCTAAAAACACTCTTTCCTTCTTTAATCGTTTCCATTACTTTAATATCCCTTATTTTCATGGGTTCAATCGCCAGCGGATCGTCGGAAAGTATCACCAGGTCGGCCAGTTTGCCCACTTCCAGCGTACCTTTCCTATCTTCATCAAAAATTTGCCAGGCAGCATCTGCCGTAATAGCGCGTAACGCTTCAAAAGGTGTTATTTTTTCTTCCGGCCCCAGGTCTTTTCCCCCCGAAGTTACCCGGTTAACAGCTGTCCATGCCACGGTTAACATTTCGATTCCGGCAATAGGGGCATCATGGTGCAAGGTTATTTTCATGCCGCGGTCCAGGGCTGAACGGGAAGGACTGATTTTTGCAGCCCTGTCAGGCCCGAGGAATTTTTCTATATGGCGGTCGCCCCAGAAGAAAACGTGAATGGGGAAGAACGATGGCGTAAGGCCGTGTTCTGCTGCCACATCAAGCTGGTCTTTTCGCATGGTTTGTGCATGAATAATAGTGGTTCTTAAATCGGGCCTGTAATTATTCCCCCTGATTTTTTTCACCGCTTCAATCAACATGTCGGTTGCTCCGTCACCATTTGTATGACACTGTATTTGAATGTTTTTTTCATCACAACGTTTCAACCATGTTTCTATCTCTTCCTGTTTCATATTTGGATAGCCCCGGTGCAATTCGTCCCAGTTTTCGGGCAAATCAGGTGTCGATACTTCTGTTTCGTTACTCATGAAAATATGCTCAGCCGGGCTGGTAAAGCATTTATCGCAAATGGGTTTGATTTCTCCCGGCTGCACGTAATAGGGTTTGGAGAGGTATGCCGTATAACCTTGTATGGAACCGTCCACAGCTAGTTTTATTCCACCACGCCGGAGGCGGCCTCGTCTTTTCAGGTCAGCCTGTACTTTTTCAATATCTTCATCATCGGCAGCCGCAAAGCTTGGCCATACAATGACATCAATCGGCAGCATCCCCTGACTTTCCATGGCTTCGAGCAGCTTTACTGCTCCTTTCCCGGTGGCACAATCCTGGGCTGTTGTTATTCCTGCCCGGGCATAGAAATCCAGTCCCACCTCCAGCATTTTCATAGCTTTTTCAGGGCTTGGCATGGGCAGATCTTTCATAACCAGCAACATGGCCATCTCTTCCAGAACACCTTCAGGCTGTTTGCTCCCTTTCTCGCGGCGAATTACTCCTCCATCAGGATCCGGTGTTTCAGCAGTAATGTTGAGCGCTTCCAGCATTTTGGTATTTCCGGTCATAAAATGGGCCGAAATGTGCATTAATAAAATGGGGTGGTCTGTAGATACTTCATCCAGGTCTTTACGGGAAGGATGACGTTGTTCTTCAATACCTGTATCGTCGTAACCCCAGCCAATGACCCACTTGCCCGGTTCAATTTGTTTCTCTTTTATCCAGTCTTTCAATATCTGTTTAATATCATCCATACTACCCGCCGTTCCTATGGGAATGGGATCGAGATTAGCCGTGGCAAATTTGGCAGATTGCATAACCAGGTGAGAGTGAGGATCGATAAAACCTGGCATCATACATTTTCCATCCAGCTCGATAATTTTTGTAGCATCTCCTTTGGTTTTCATTACCTCGGTGAGGCTTCCGGCAGCAAGAATGTTTCCATCTTTTATGGCAAGGGCTTCCACTTTTTCGTCTTCAGCTGCCATTGTTAGAATTGGCCCTCCTTTATAAATACTGTCGGCTTTTAACTCCTGAGCACTATTGCAGCCTGAAAGAAGAGAACTTGTTATTCCCCCGGCAGCTACAAGCGTTCCGACGGCAGTCATGTTTTTTACAAACCTGCGCCTCGACAATTCCTGTCCGGCCTGTTCTATCATTTTTACAAATAATTCGGGAACGCATCCACAACCTGCGTGGTGGTTATGAACGGTAATGGTTTTTAATGTTTTTGATTTTTTCATGATATATGTTGATGGTTTAATTTTGATTGCCAGAATAAAAAGTTCGGAAAAATTTTTGGAATATCAGCAAATATTTGCCAACTATTTGCTACGTATTTATCTGATTACGAATTAATATTGACCTTTTTTAAAACAGAAAAAATTGTGATATTGAATTTAAAGGATTACTTTATTCAACTATCGGTAAAGTATAAGTCCCATCCAAAACCGATTGGCCAGGGCGATAAATTCTGAACAGAAAATTCCATCCTTCAGGTGCATCCAGTCGGTTTGGCACATCACCACAAACTTCCTTAGCGCCAAAATGCACGGTAAAAGTTCCGTCATCGTTAAGTTTAACATTCGATTGATTAAGCAATGCGTTTTCAGTTTTTATATAGCCATCATTGCCATAAACTGTTATCGACCAGAATCCATCATTTTCCGGGACTGAATAAGTAGCTTTTAAACAGGTACCTTCAGGAAATTCCTTTGGTTTATAATTTAGATAAGTGGCATCTTTTTCAGGCAATAATCCCCAGGCTGCGGCCGCAGCAATATGGCGTGTTTCTTCATTTACTTCACCGCGCTTACCCATCATCCCTTCCCAACTGGCAAATTTAGCACTCTCTTTGTTGTATAGAGAGCGCAATGAATCAAGCGATTCAGAGCCCCACATCAATGGGGGAAATTCTTCATTACTTAACGATTTTACGATAAACTTATCCTGAAGCGCATTAACCATTGTGATTTCTTCTTTGTTATTTGCTTCATAAACCTGAATTCTGACAATGATGTACAAAAACCTGGTGTTCCCTTTGAGTTCATATTCGCCGGGTTTGTAGTAAATTTCCTGCACATAATGGTCGTTATCTATAACATACACCGAAGCATAACGCGCATCGGGCATGTCAGGGAAAATAATCTCCAGACCACCTTTTGCATCAAAAACACCACCAGAGTATAGTACATCGCGGTTCATGCGAATAACTGTCTGATTGTCCAAGGGTGTAGGTGTTCTAAAATGAAAAAACTTGTTGGTCCCTCCCGCATTTTTTATCATATGAACAAACATGTTATCTGTTTCTGCCCGGATAAATGTTTCGGAGCTTACTTTTTGAAGTTTAGTTTCTTTTTGATTGTTACAACCCAAAAAAAGTATAAAAAGTAAAGATATTATTATGAAATTTTTTTGATACATTTTTCTTTAATATATAATGTAACTTCAACATTAACAAAAGGTTCAGCAGAATTAATATGAATCACTTTAATATAAAACCCAAATACTTTATTTATAATTCTTTTGTTAGTCGGGTGATCCAATAAACTGAAGATTAATTCCTGTAAACAATTGAAACTGGGGTTGTGTTCCGTTATGTAGCATCGAATATTGTGGTTCAATAAAAAGGTTAAAAACTGTATTTCCCACTTTTACCACTTTGCCAATTCCTAAAGCAATGGGAGTATGAAAAGCCTCATTCTCTATGTCGAAAGCCCAGATTGGGGCTCCACGTAAATAGGTTCCTTTGCCCAGCTGAAAAAAGTAAAAAGGTTGAAAAGCAGCCAAGTTAGTATTACCACGATTTTCATCACCAGCAAAAGAGGTTTGCCAGGTTACCAGGGCTCCATACTGTACAACCGGAGATTTTGCAATAAATGCAACAAAGGCCAATCCGCCCTGCCATTTACCCGAACCCAAAGCATCTTCTGAAGCGGTAGGTGCAGCCAATAAGGGGCCTATACCTATTGTTTTTGTTGGCTCTGAAATAAAACTGTAAGAAAGAAAAGCATTGATATCTCCCAATCCGTTTTTAGAATCTACTGAACTCATTTCAGAAGGCATTGCCACCGTATTCATTGGCACCGATAAGCGGAACAAAAGTTTCCCTTTGGCCATGGGTTTTGCAAACCTAATCCAGGTAGTATTTAAATACGCATCAGAAGGGGCGTCTGTAAGTTTTGGAACATAGTAGTTGTGAAAATTTAAGGCGGTCATGTTAGCCAGAGGATTATTTGCCTGGGCAGCGTTATTGTCCTGACCGCTTGAATTGAGAGCGCTCAAATAGCTAACAATTATAAATAGAATTAATGTTCTCATTTTATTTTTTCCTTTTTGTTTATGATGCTAAAAGTTCGGGAAAATTTTGTTTCAATCATATTTAAATAATAAAATTCTTAAATGGTATTTATTAGATTTTGCCTAAAACAGATTTTGTAAATCAAAATCGTAATTTATAACATGCATTAAATCAGTATAATATCAGTTTGTAAACACTTGCAAACGTTTATTGTCGGATACAAACGTTTAAATACCGAATAAGCTGAAGGTGCCATTCTACCTTTGAATCAACGTTTCGTTCAGGAGTGCAAAACTCCAACAATTATTAACTAAAAAATAAATATCATGAATGCATTAAGAAACAGTGTCAGGCTTATCGGTAATCTGGGAGACGACCCAAAAGTAAGAAAGTTAGACAGCGGAAAAACAGTTGCTAATTTTAGTATAGCAACCAACGAAATTTATCGCGATCAAAAAGGAGAAAAACAAAGTGAAACTACATGGCATCGTTTGGTTGCCTGGGGCAAACAAGCAGAAATTATTGAGTCGTATGTAAAAAAAGGATCTGAAATAGCCATTGAAGGTAAACTTACCAATCGTTCATACGATGATAAAAATGGTGATAAACAATACATTACTGAAATATTGGTAAACCAGGTTTTGTTGTTTGATAAAACGAAAAACTAAAAAGACTCTTGTTAAAACCCAAATTTAAAGGTTGCACTGTACTACAGTGTGGCCTTTTTTATTTTTTTAATGCCGAGTATAGATGTAACTGTTAGATTGTATTTAAATTGTTGAATACCTTATTTTTAGCTTATTATAAAAGAATAATTGAATCTGGTTTTCTTTTACCCTGGGAATCCATTTTAAAATCTCATTAATCTCAATTATAACCTAAAATATACTGAAACGGTTCCCCATCCATGTTTTTCACCCAGTTCAAATTCCTTTGATTTCCAGTTTAACCTTGCGCTGGCTCCCATAAATTTATAATTTATAAAAATTCCCCCATAAACTTCGCCAACTATATTTTCAATTTCGTTAAAAGCAAAATAATGATTTTCCCCGGGAGGAATTATTCCACCCATAAGTGTTGCATTGTAAAGAACAGCCGATAAATTAAAACCGCCATACAAATAGGCCTGCAAATCTTTTTCTTCAGCATATTTTTTATTCGAGAGAAAATGTCCTTTAAAATGGTTGTTTAACCTTCCGATTCTTACTTTTCCGCCAACTTTCAAATCATCATGAATATTTCCTATTCTTAAACGGGTATCTGCCATAACATCTAATTTTCCCGGAACCAGAATTGCGCCTTTTTCGATTTGCAGATTGTAGTTAATATAGGGGCGGTTTTCTATTTGAAAATCCCAACCATTGGGCCATCCTAAATCAAGCCATTCATGTATATACCTTTGTGCCTGGTATGCACCTGCCAATGGACCCATAACCCCAATATCAAATTGTGACGTTAATTTAAGAAGCTTCTTAGGATTTGATGAAACTGAAAAAGATCGCAGAAACAAAGTACCTGCATAAGGCCTGTCAACCAGGTTCAGCAGTGTATCGGTAATATCTTTAGGAGTATAAATTTCCTGTATCAATCCAAGGCCATAGTAATTGTCAGCATTTTTTAGACGAAAAAGAATATGATTCGCAGGATTCTTCCTTAGGGAAGGATTGACGTAATAAAAAAAAGCACCCTGAGTGTAGTAAAAATCTTTGAAAAGAAAAAGGTCGTTATCCCAGTGTAAATAGAATTCTTTATGTTCGGTGTAGCTTAAACTATCCAGCTTTTTTGCCGATAATCCCAATTGACAAAATACTATTGATATGAATAATAAAAATGCTTTTTTCACCAAACGCTGTTTTATAAGGAGTCGCGAAAATATAAATATCAGTTAATTAATTGGTTATCAATTGTAAAAATTAGGAATTTTTAATAATTGATAAGATTGTATCAAAGAAATTAGTTATCGGTAAAAGAACCAGCTAATTCAATTACACACATGGTTTCATATTCGGGATGATAACCTGAAGCCACACCTACAGTTTTAAATTCCGGAATCAGAAAATTTTTTCTGTGACCACGGTTATAAACACCATCGTCAACTAAAAGATATATCACTATTTGTCGGGCTGAAATACCACCATAGGCGATGTTCTCTGCAATTCGTTCGTGCCATTCCCCGTATCGTTCAATTCTTGTTTTTGCATTGGAACGATCTTTACCATAATGTCCCGTTTTACCTGTTTTTGACTGGTCATTTACGTGGTCTTCCGCAGCTTTTGTTAATCCGGGTTTTGGATAAACAATCGAAAGTTGTTTTGCTTTTTTAAGTTCGCGCACACACTCGTTTAAGGCACGCACTCCTTCTTTTGTTTTTAATGGTTTGTCGTTGGGATAATAAAGCATTTTCCCTTTATAATTTTTGGACAGCGGTGCAATATAGTTTTTTGCATATTGGGAAGGATTGGAACGAAAAAGGTTAATTTCGTAAATGATTTCTTTTTCGAATGGAGAAAGATAGTTAACATTTTCTGCGGTATTCAACCGATTGTCGTTTCCTGTTTTTTTGGCCAATACAGAATTAAAAAACAAAGAAAAAATAATTAATGTGAGGATTTTTGTTTTCAAACTTTCCATGTTTTAAAAGAAACAATAGCTTCATTAGTTTATGAACGAAAATTGTTTCTTTTTATTCAAACAAATTAGAAAATCTCAAACAATTTTTTTTAGAAATTCCATTTTAAACGGGCGTATGCCACATTGGAGCCTGACCGGATATTTTCAATTTCAAGATTAAAATACTGGTACATCAGTGAAAAATAGAGATTTGAACTAATAGAAAAATCGATAGCAGGCATTAAAAAAAATCCCTGATAGTCAGGGTAGTACATTCCAGCAAGATTGGCTGTTAATATTGGACTTACGAGATAAGATAAATTGGCAAAGAGGTTATATTCGCTAAACGACAAACTTTTTGATGTAGAAGGTGCCTGAAATATTGCTGTTGGATTTTGATTAATGTCTATAAGTGTTTTTGGATCGTTGTATAAAAATTCCCATTGAATGGTCAGTTTATTTCCTACTAAATAATCGAATCCTACGCTGGCTAAAAATACACCACTTGTATCCGCAAAGCTTTCCTGAGAACGATAATAGTTTGCTTCTCCGCGAAATGCAACACTTCCAATATTTCCTTCCCAGCCTGTGCCAATTACAAAATCCTGTCCGTCAACATAACCTCCTAAAAACTGAATATCGTAACTCCATTTATTAAATTTATATAAACCGGCCAGGGAAAGATTTGATGCACTGTCGAGTTTAGTAACCAATTCTGCTGCAGAAGCAGTTCCAAAGTAATATTTCATTCTGAATGCATCGGAACCCGGACGTTCCATGTAATCTACATCGTAATAGGAAAAGGCGTTAAAAATGTCGTTAGGATTCCAAACCAAAGAGCGACCCCAGTTTACCCTTTGACGACCCACACTCAGTTCAAGATTGTTATACATATATTCAATATAAGCCCTGTCAAACTGTGTATTCATAAAATTGTTACTGCCTTCCCACCAGTTAAAATTTAATCCAAAAAATCCTCGATCTTTGGCAAAATTTCCGGCATAACCCGGGAAGTTTTTTACAGTTTGCCCCCAGATAAACTGATTGCGAAACTGAACATGAAAAGTAAAATTGTCGTTGGCATAGTAAGCCAGATTGATCCGGTTATGAAAAATATAATCGCTTAAAAACTGGTAATTGTCATTTTGGTCTTTTGCAAAACTGCTTTGGCCCATGTTTGAAATATATCCGTTAAAATCCAGTTTCGATTGAGACCACGTATAAACTGGGTACAACAGAAAAGAAATTACTAAGATTAGAATCAAATTTTTACTTATTATTTTTAAAATATATGCCACTTTTTGTTGTATTTTGAATTTTACTTAATCATAAGTTCAGTGTCACCCTGTCCCGATAGCTATCGGGATTAGTTCAGGATCTTATGAACATAGACTTGCTTTATCTTCAAAGAGATACTGAAATAAATTCAGCATGACGTTCTAAAGATGTATCTGACAAATTACGATATTAATATTATGTGTTAATTATTAATTTTTTCTCCGCCGTTTTTACGGATATCGCTGATGATTTTTCCGTCCTCGATAGTTATTACTCGTCGTGCTTTCTTTACTACACGGGCATCGTGGGTACTAAATACAAAGGTGATATTTTCTTCTTTATTGAGTTTTTCCATTATATCCAAAAGGGTTTCGGTAGATGTTGAATCCAGGTTAGCCGTAGGCTCATCAGCCAAAATGAATTTGGGTTTACTTGCCAGTGCCCGTGCCACTGCAACTCTTTGTTGCTGGCCACCAGACAGTTTTGCCGGACGTGCATTCATTCTTTCTCCCAGCCCGACTGATTTTAACAATTCCTCGGTGCGGGCATCGCAGTCTCTTGCAGATTTTCCCTGCAGCCGCATTACAAATTCTGTGTTTTCTTTAGCGGTTAAAACCGGAATAAGATTATATGACTGGAATACAAAACCGATGTTATTCAGACGAAAATCTGTTAATGCTTCACCTTTAAGTTCATTCATTTTGGTGCCGCCAACAAATACTTCACCTGAAGTAGGATCGTCTAATCCACCCACCATATTAAGCAAGGTGGTTTTACCGGAACCTGATGGGCCAACAATAGCAGCAAACTCACCTTCTTCGAAATCTAAAGTAACTCCATTAACTGCGTGTACTTTCACTTCTGATTCATTGTATGTTTTTCTTAAATCTTTTATTTCTATGACTTTCATTTTATGTAGTATTATTTGTTGTTCTTTCTTTATAAATCACTTTTCATAACCAGTTTTTACTTCTTGACGGAAGTTGTTGGTTATTGGTTGTTGGTTTTATGTTTTCCAGTTATTTTCAACATACTGTATAAACTTGTTGATTTTAGAACCTAAAACTTCAAATTTGTCAATTAATTCACAAAGTGGATTTTCTTCGAAATAAATTTCGCTGATCATTGTTAACTGAGAAGTAGTTTCATTACAGGAAGCTTGAGCGTAGGTTAAAAATTTTATAAATTCTGCTTTATATCTTTTTCGTCCATAACCTTCCGCAATTGTATCTTTAATACTTTTTGACGAACGACGAACCTGACTACCTTGCTCAAATAACTCAAATTTTGGTAATTTTAAACTAATATGATGAACTTCAATTGCCTGTTTATATGCAATCTTGTAAATGTCTAAATCTTTATAACTACTCATAACTTATATTTTTAAGGTTAACTAATTTCAAACAACAAACAACAAACAACAAACAACTCTGATTTTATTCTGTTCTCAACGCATCGATTGGTTTAAGTTTTAAGGCTCTTCGTGCCGGCCCGATTGATGACAATACACCAACAAGAATTACAAGTACAATAATTCCAAAGAAGAAATTAATTTCAATATTGGGATAAACAATCGCTGCGTAGCCTACAGCTTCAAAGCCTTCACCTACCGATGAAAAATCCAGTCCGGTGTGTCCTGTAATTTTCAGAACCAAAGCACCTAAAACCATTCCTATGACACTACCTGTGAAGGTCAGAAATACAGTTTCAAGCATAATCATCAGAAAGACTTTCCTTTTACTCATGCCTATAGCCATAAGCATTCCCAGTTCTTTTATTCTTTCCATAATTGCCATTAACATGGTATTTACTATTCCGAATGCAAGAGCAAGAAAAATAATTCCCATTATGATAAAATAGTAAACATCCATAATGTCAGCCAACATTGCAGCATCCGGAGCCAATTCTCTCCAGGTCATTACACTTGTTTCAGGAAATGTTGTACTAAGGGCAATTTGAACATCTTTCTCTGTTGTTTTATCGAGTTGAATAAGGGTTCCAATTTCGTGATAATCATTTGGTCCAAATCCGGCTACTTTAGCCAAATCATCATGGAGTACAAAAGCATTCTGAACGTCGAATCCTGTATTGCTGGTTTTGTAAATTCCACAAACCCTGTAAGATTGGTACGTCATCTCACCATTCATATCGGTGAACGTAAAAACAATTTTCGAACGCATTTGATAATTCTTGGCTAATTCAGTAATCAGGGTACCATATTTTCTTGCATCTATTGTACTGAGTTCCTTTTCAAAAGCTTTTCTGAATTTTGTTTTGGAGTAAAATCGTCGTCCTTCATATTCTTCAGCAACCTTCAAAACAGTGTCCGGTACTTGCAATGATTTTAGACTATCAATCAATTCAGAAGTAATTCGGAATGTTTTTATTCTTAATTGTTCAGCAGTTTTATCACTGATAACAATAGGATTTTGGTGTGTTACATCAAAGAAACTACCGGCACCTTCAACAATAAACTCATGTACATTTGAAACCAATTTTTCTTCTTCAAGTTGAATGCCTTTTAAAGTAACACTCGTATTTCCACGTGATGTAGCGGCCATCGCCACCACTTTTGAACGGCTTGTGTGGGCTTTAATACCCGACATTGTGTCGATATATTGAATTACATTTTCGTATTTGGGAATGGTTAGCGTAATTTCTTCGTTGTTAAGATACTCCGGATTTTGAACTTTTAAATGCGAGGCCTCTGTAAAAATGGCTGCATTAACTCTTTGGTCAGACCATCCTTTCATTAATCCGGCCACAAAAACCCCTGCAACGGTTCCTAGCGTCACTGCGATAATTACAATCAGGCTGCGGTGCTTGTTACGCCAAACGTTTTTCCATGAAATTGAACTTATCATTGTTTTGTTTTATTTATTTGTTTGTTTATTTATGAGTGATTTGTTTATGTGAATTGAAATTCGATTTATTCTCTTTTTTGGTTGAAAATGATTGATGCTTCGCAGATTGATTGAGATTGAAGAAGATTGATTTTATTTAAAGCTTTCTGTTTCATTTTAACTTAGTTTTTTTCTCATTGAAGCAAGGATTTTGAGTAACTCAATACTTTCTTTATGCAAATTTCGGATAAGTTTTGTTTCAGATATTTTTGAACAAATCAATAAATCGAGCCACATTTCTGTTTCATCTGCTTCTTCAACAGATATTGATAATTTGGCAAAGAATTCCGCTTTTGATCGACCTCTTAATGCGGCCCTGTAATTTGCATAAGTTGATGAGCCAGATCTGGTTATTTGGCGATTAAGAATACGACCACGTTCAGATTTTGGCAAAGTTTCTGACAATTCCAAAATATCCAAAGCAAAAACTTTAAGCCTTTCTTTAATTTGCTTTTTATATTCTATCCAGCTATTATTATCCATTGTTTATATTTTAATCAACTTCAATGCTTAATCTATCTCCATCAATCTCCCTCAATCTCCCTCAATCTCCCTCAATCCATTCAAACTTCCTAAGCTCTCAGAGCTTTCATTAATTTCAGTTTTCTTATACTTTTTAACGGGAAAAAACTTGCACCAATAACCATCAATACAACTATAACAGCCTGCCACCAGAAGTATGGATCAAAACTTGCCATTGGCATAACCGCCTCATATCCCATTTCTTCGTACATTTTTGCTGTTTCTCCGCTTAATTGAATCGGAAACTTATTTCCGAGATATACAAGAGGGGAGGAGGCAATCATTCCGGTTATGGCTCCCAGCGCACCAATAAAAACCATCTCAATAATTACCACATACATCAACAGGCGCTTTTTCATTCCGATGGCATTCAGAACTCCAAATTCACGTTTACGTTCTGCAATCATCATTAATACTGTTCCAAAAATTCCAAAGAATACAATTACATACAAAATGACTATAAATACCACTCCTCCAACACTGTCACCCTCAATGGTTTGTTTTAATATCGGATTAAATTCTTCCCAGTTTTTTACCACATATTTATTATTATCCAAATTAGAACTTAAGGATTTTTGGACTACCAACATTTCACTGTTATCATGCAAATTTATGGCCAAAGTGGTAAGCATATTTTCCATGCCATAAAATTCCTGGGCTCTTGTTAATGACATATAAACCAATTTGTTATCAAGTTCAGGCGATGGTATTTTAACGATACCGCGAACAGGGAATAATCCTGCTGCAGTAGAACCGTGATATCCGGTTCCCATCAGAACAAGTGTGTCTCCAATTTCCAGTTGCATAAATTTTGATAACCGGTCTGAAACCAATATTCCATCGTCATTTTCTTTTAAGTATGAACCTTCAAATGCAGTGATTTTTCCTATTTTTTCAAGTATTTCCTGATCATCAATCCCGCAATTCAAACTGATTTTATTGAGCGAATTAAATGATGCGTTTTCATAAATTTTCAGATTGTCAATTTCGTCTTCAGTAAGACCGAGAATTTTATATACCTCATCCATTATTTTACTATCGAATCTGTAACGAACCAGATTTCTCTCAGGATCAGACAACCGGGCTTCTTTTTCTACATCGATTCCATTCACCATAATACCTTTTGACTTTACTCCAATTGATGCCAGTGCAAAAGATTCAACCCGCGGCACTGCAATTTTTACTTCCGGATGATTGTTAATACTGTTTAGCAATTCATCACTATATTCAAAAGAGTTATCCAGACCAGGCTCATCGAAATAATCAGGACTTTGCAGTTGGAGAAAACCTGTATAAGTTTCTATACTTTGATGAATCATATGGTCATATGTGCCCAGCTGAAATGAGCGCATAACAATGGCAAAAAATATAGCAAAAAATATTGAAGCCGAAGTTATTATTGTACGTTTCCGGTTACGCCAGATATTTCGCCATGCCATTTGTGTTATTCGTTTCATTTGTAATATATTTAGTACAGCGTATTTTATAATTAGCAGTTTGAAAAATCGCAGTCTCGGTTTCCAGTCTCAGTTTTCAGTTAACAAAAAACCAACAACCAACAACCAATTCTTCATCTATCTTACTCTTTTCATATTTTGTTGTGAAAAGAAATTCTCTTTAATATCTACATCGAACTCAATAAAGTCGATGGTAATAATCGTTCTGTTTTCCGGTTCTTCTGCAGGAATAATTTCAATTACTGAGGGTAACTCCCGCCCATCAAAACTTTTTACATCTATTCCCAGTTCGGTTCGAACCAAAAACTCCTCCTCATCGTAATATTCGCTTTTAAGGTTGATATATTTTTTTTTATCGACCCATGTTAAAATTTTTCCCCAAACTACATTGGCATCACTGTTGGGAACCATCTGTATGTTGTAGCATTCTCTTCCATCAATTACCTCTTCTCCAATAATTGTATGGGTGTAGTCGTTTACAATCGATGATTGTTTTACCAAATCATCATTGGTATAATCAGAACCCATCCAACCTTGCGACATCATGCTTGGTGGCAGTTTTATCATTCGGTTGATTGACGGAGTATAGCTCCACATCTCTTTTTTATATTTCATCGAAACCATGCCCTTGTCTTTCGACGGGGCAGTCACATAGGTCATAAAATAATCACGTCCCAGACTCCAGTTTTTAAAAGCAATTGTGCGTGTATATTTCGGTCGAACAATGGTCATTTTCATTTCACTTTTATTGGAATCGCCCTGAAGTTTATCATCCATTTTTTTGATAATTTCACGTGCATCCTGAGCACTGGATTGTAATGTAAATCCTGAAATAATCAGGATAAAAATGATTTGATTTATTGTCATTCTGTGTAATTTTCTGCAATTGAACATTTTTTTATTTTTTTAAAATTTTAAAACATGCATCGATAACTTTATCGTCAAGTTTTTCCCTGGTAAATATTTTAGGTGCGGTAACACCGGTGATGTATGCACCTTTTAGCAATGAAGAAATTACTAATAGGTCAGATTCAGGATCTTTACTACCTGAATTGATTATAAACTGGTAGAACATTTTGAATATTTTTTGAGTTGATTCGCTGTAATCGTGTTGAAATGACTCAGTTACTTTAGGTTGAAACATTAAAGAAAAATATAATTTCCAAAATTCTGTATTTTCCCGCATGATATCAAAAGAATGTTTTACAAAATGCCTGAATTCATCTTCACTTAAAACACCATCGTTGTTTAAATCAAAGTCTGAATAAATGGAATTAAATCCTTTTTTGATAATTTCATCTAGAATATCCCTTTTACTTTCAAAGTAGTTGTAAGTAAGGCCTTTTGATATTTTTGCTTTTTTGGCAATCTGACTAATTGAAGTGGCATGGAACCCGTTTTCTGCGAATAATTCCAATGCCACATTCAATATAAGTTCTTTTTTCTGTGTTCTGATGTCGTTGAATTGTTCTGCACTCTTTGGAGACATGGCTTTGTAGCTTGTTAATGTTTAAATTCTATCCATCATAAAAAAAATGGTCACTAAGATCTAATTTTTGTTTGAAGCTCGAAGGCAGAAAACCGAAGTTTGTTAGTGTTTCTTTCTTGTTTTTCTTCAGACTTCGAACTTTCACCTTCAGACCAATTTATATTTTTTAGAACTTTTTTCCGTCTTTACATTATAGTGTATTGTTGGTATAAAAACAATATTGACTGAACGGTTGGTCAAAGATAAATCAAGAATTTTTAATAAACAAGTTATTTTGTAAAAAAATGACCGATTGGTCAATTTTGTTGGATTGGTATAAAACTGCAATGATTTAATTATTGCCCCGCCATGCTTTTACATATCTTTTTTCAGATAGGATGTTTACTTACATAGTAATTTGCACATTCACTTTGTAATTTAGATATCAATCGAATTCAATATCAGTAGTTTAACAGCTGTGTTTTTTATATTTTTTTAATGGACACGAACAAAAACGTTTCATTAAAAAAGGGATTATTAGTACTTTTTATTAAAATTGAATTAAAGAATTTGTCTTTAAACATTTACGAATAATTCTATTTTAAACTTTTAATTTTGTATACAGCTGTACTGGTAGTGATAAAAAGTTCATCTTTGTTTTTTCCTCCCCATGTCATGGAGTGTATACGCTCATCAAGTTTTATCCTGTTGATTTCTTTGGCATTTTTATCCAATACAATAATTTCACCTTCAGCTAAATATAAATTGCCTTCGTTGTCGGTGACATTGCTGTATTCACCTCGTCTTATAAATTCTTTCTTTGCTGTGAGTTTACCTTTTTCTCCAACATTAAATTGGTAAGTAATCTTTGGGTCTTCGTGGGTAACAAATACCGGCTGATTTTGATTTGGTGAAACTGCCATCAATTGCACTGAACGCCCCAAATCAAAAGTATTTGGAATAATGGTCACACCATCGGGAGCTAAAAAACTTGTTTCGGCCAGACTGGTAACCACTTCTTCAAAATTATTTCTCCAGCGGTGAGTTGGGTGAATTACCCTTTCTATATTCTGAATCTCATTGGTTTTTACCAGTTTCAATACCATCATATTATCTGTATTGTCCGGAGTGATTGCATACGCCAAAACAGCCCATCCGCCATTTCCCCATCCACTATAATTTTGTACATTGTCAGGAAGTCTTTCAATGTTTTTTGGGGGATTGTTATTCTCAAAACCGGGTTGGGGATCATAACGACAAATTACGATTAAATTGTCTTTGGTATCGACAGAAAGCGAAAATGGTTTGTAGGGATAATCGGCATAAACCTCAATAGAGTTTGATTCTGCAGACCATTTATAAATCCTTTTTTGTTGATTCTCGCAGAAGTACACATTTCTCTTACTGTCAGCAACCGCTCCGGTGGCAAACTCGTAACCGAATCCCAGCTTTTCAAACCGATGCACATTTTCTGGTTTTTCTGATTTTTCATTACCTGTAATTTTTGCAAAAGCAAAATCCCCCGGATAAACAATCAGGCTTTTATCCATATCAAAAATGGTACGTTCGGGTAAATGTAAAACCTGGGTCCAGCTGCGCATATTTCTAAAATCGATATCAGACGAGTTGGCAACTTTTACTCCCCATGGACGTGGAGTATTTACCCGAATTGTCCGGTACATCCAAAAGTTGGCAAACATCAGGTTTTTACTGTTTTCAATATTTAAAGTTTGCGCATTTTTTCCTTCTCGTCCTTCTTCTTCAAACTGAAAAGCATAAAATTTCCAGTTGGCAATATTTCTCAATCGGGCTTCCTGCCGTACATGATGTTCCAGCGACATAGCCATTACTTTTCCCGGTGTATTTGTATTGCTGATGTATAAACCTGTACTTGCATAAGTGTTGGCTGTCCATATATCTTTTAAGATTCCTCCACCGTTGTTTGTTACCCACAAGCTCCAGTACTGGTTGTCCCAGGCCTGATCCATTCCACGTTCATAAACGGGATTTTCAGGTGTGCTGATTTCCCTGTTTCTCCTGTATCGATTTGAAGACTCTCCCGGTTTTTGCATGGTTCCATGTCCACCTACAAACTTTACATCATTGACCATGGAATTTTCTCCTGCCATCCATTTTAATCCGACCGCACGATTATTATACGCACCTGTATTAATTCCTATTCCGTTAATCAGGTCAATTCCACCTTCCGATGATTCCAAAACAGGAACAGGAGCCCCAAAACCACTAAAATTGGTTTCACTTTCTTCTATTAGGATTTGTGTTGCAAAAGGATGCAAACCTATGATGTTTGTTCCCTTGTTTAGTTTTATAGTTTCTGTGACCCTGTACCAACCGGAAGGAAAATAGACATTTTTATTTTTTGATATGGCATCTTTTATTGCTTTTGTATCATCAGATACTCCATCGCCTTTTGCACCATAATCTTTCACATTTTTCCAGGTTTCCATGGATGGTAAATCGGGGATAACTTTATTTAGTTTTTCAGCAACAAAATCAACTGCTTCAATTTCCGAAACGGTTTTAAAGTTTGAATTGTCAGCCATGTCTTCCATTACCAATCCGTGAACAAAGTTTTTGATAACATAATTTTTACCTTTTCCTTCAATGCTTTTTCCAGAAGGGGAGAAGTATACAGGATTTTCAACATTTGTACAACTTATATTTACAAGATTTACCTGGTTTTCTGCTTTGTTTTCTGCTCCGACAATTACACCTTTTTCTACATTTTCAAAAAGGCAATCTTCCATAAACAACCTGTCAGATACACCATCCTGCAATTCAACTGCAGCCGGAGCGTCTTTTACATGCATCGAGATGATTGCCATTCCCGTGTTTCTGCTAATTACTGCAGCTTTACGCTGACCTTCAAAATACAAATCCACCATCATCATTGGCCAACCAGGCGATGTACGTTTTGTTGTAATTCCGTAATCTCCACCATAAAATTTCAAATTTTCAATTTCGTTTCCTAAATCGTAAATTCCGGCAAATCCATCACCAATATAAAAGTTACAGTGGCTAACAAAACCATGTTGTGCAAAATGAGATCTAACAGCGATAGCCATTGGATTTCCTTTTTTTATTCGGAAATTGAGATTGGCAATTGCACTGTAAAATGTACCGGCTCCCGCATCTCTTGGATTTTGTCCCTCTTCCACCAAATTATTGGTAAACCAGAACATAAAGTTGTTTTTTTCCTGAAAGCCGGGTGTGTTTTTTTCCAAAATAAACTCAGGCCGATTTTCACCATAGCCAATTAAACGAATGGCTTTGGGTATATAAATGGTTTTTGAAATAAGATATTTTCCTTCGGGAATAAATAAAATGCCAAAGGTTTTTTCTGTTTTTAACCTGTTGATGGCCTTTTGAAGTTCATCTGAAACATCTTGTTTGCCATCATTTTTTATGTTGAAGTTTTCAGGAGTAAAAAAAAGAGCTTCCGGATCATTTGGTGCTTTGGTGTAAACGGACTGGGCCTGAACCGAAATTATTGTAAAACATACAAATATAAACAGAAGAAATAAGCGTTTCATAATTAGATTTTAGAATGGTTTAATTTTTAAAGATACTTACTTTTTTTCCTGATCAGAATATTGAATCATAGAATTTCGAATTTTAATAATTCCTCATAAGGATCACCCTTTAAACCCATAACAGCAGCGAATGCAGGTTCCGTTTTTATACCTTGTTTTTTTAACCTGATTATTTCTTTTTTAAACGGTTCACTTTTTTCTGTCAGCAACTTATTTTCGATAATAATGTGCCGGTAAGCATTTTGCTGTTTGACGGGAATATTTTGACCAAATATTTCAATTTCAAATCCGTCAGTTTTAAACCCGGCAATTACTGCTGGTGAATCAAATTTATTGGTTTGCCGAATTCTGAATTTTTGAAATAAGCCAAAATTTTCTGTGATGTGTTTTGCAAATTCATCTTTGTTTTTGTAACAACAAATGATATCCAAATCACTTTTTTTTATGTCGATTTCGATAGGAATTGTACCTACCAGAATTGGATTATATACATTCAGTTTTTCCAGAATATGGTTTTTTGTTAAAACGTGGTATACTCTTTTTTGCCTGGGATTTCCTGATTTCAGATATTCTAAATTTTCAAATTTTTTTGTCATTCAATTTATTATTTCTCAAATTCCAAAAACCAATCATACAATTCTTGCTCCGGATAAACCAGCCAATGCACCCAGTGGCCAACACCAGGCATTCTTGTGTATTTTATTTTGTTGTTTTTGTTTTTTAGTTTTTCTATCATCCTGTCCGTTTCTTCTACCGGAACAGTTAAATCCGTCTCACCGTGAAATGCCCAGATGGGAATATCTGCAAGGTTTTGGGCATTATCATAAATATATTTAATGTGACTTGTAAAACCGCACATAGGTGCAATGGCTGCAAATTTTTCGGGATATTTAATTGCCAAATACCAGGTTCCTGATCCGCCCAGACTAACACCTGTTAAATAAACCCGGTTGTTGTCAATCCTGTATTTTGATGTTATTTCTGAAAAGAAATTTTCAAACCAGTTATCAGTTGACCAGCGCAACAACAGCGGACATTGCGGTGCTGCAATTATAAAGGGAAATTCCCTTCCACGATAGATTTGATCCGGAATTCCATATCCGTAGAGTTGTTTTAAATCAGAGCCCCTGTGTGAACCACCATGCAAATAAATAATTAACGGATAAGATTTTATAGTATCCGACCTGTAGTCAGAAGGTGTGTATATTATATACCTGTAACTGGTATCTGTAGGGTTTATTTTTAATCCATAGTTATAATCGAAATCATAAAGTAATTTTCCTGCTTTTGACCAGCCTTTAAAATTGCCATGCCGCATTCCACGTGTATTTCCCTCAATGTTGCCGGGAATCCAAAAACCACTGTCACTTATTTGGCCGTTTGAATAAAACTCTTCACAAAGCCCGTATTTCTTTCCATCAATAAAATTGTATTTGCTCTCCGGATATCCATTTTTGTACCAGGTTTGATAAAGTCCTTGTTTTGTGTTACCTCGGAAATTACACCAATAGTTTTCTTTTATGTTTTTATCTAAAGAACTGTAAGTACCATTCATTTGAATTTGTCCGTTCTCAAAATAATCTTCCACATAAAAAAGGCTGTCGGAACTGTTAAAACTGATTATTCTTTGATAAACTACCGTATCGTATTTAGAAACTGCCTGGCGCAGCATAAAGGTATCGCTTTGCTGCGCTTTGACCACAAAACAAAAAAATAAAAATGTTAGTATGTTGATGAATAATTTCAACACAAGGAAATCAGACAGAGTTTACAGCCGGTAAGTTATAAATTGTCAGTAATTTATTTGAAGGGTTGTAGAAGAAATTTATTTATCTTTTTGCTGATTTGTAATTGTCGTTTAATCCCTTGCCGTTTAAAATCATTTCAGTGCATTTTTCTATTCTTGCTATTCGTGTTTTTGCTTGTTTAGCTTGAGAAAAATACAATATATATCCCCTTTGGCGGCCGGGAGTTAAAGCTTCAAAAGCATTTTTTAAACTTAAATCTTCTTCAAATTTGTTTTCTAATTCAGCCGGAACAGGCTCAGGATTTTTTTTGAACTCCACTTTTAATCCTGCCTTTTCAATTTCCACGGCTTCAAAAATGTATGTTTTTAATATGGCCTTAATATTCTGAATCTCCTTAAGGTTTGTAAATTTTATTAACCTGGTTGACTGTGAGTATTTTCCCGGCTTTTCCAAAAGTTCGTTCTTATCGGCCAATAAAGCACCTTTAAAAAAACTAATCGCACAATAGGTTTTGAATGCGCTTATCAAAAGAATATTATTTCCACGGTATGTATAACAGGGAACACCCCATTTGCAATCTTCATTAAGTCCACATTCGAGCACTGTCTTTCTGAGTAAATCCAACTCACTGGTCCATTGATATACTTTACAGTCAGGTGTGCCTCCCAGTGAACAGCGTTCACATCCATTTAGCAGATAATTATCAACGGTTTTATTCATTTGCCAAAGATTTGTCGATGAGCATTTTTCTGTATTTTACCATTTTAATTATTAACCCACGGGGTATGGGTTTGTTTATTGGAAATTGTACAGAGCCTTTTCCTTTTTTATAATTTGTTAATTCAGCGTCAAATTTTTCCATGGTAGATGGATGAGGATAAAATCCGACATGTTGTTTATATCCGGCAATCATTATCTGCTGATCTCTTTTACCACCTTTGGTTAAAGCATAGGCAGGAATATTATAATTGAACATTTCAATGGCTTCTGGTACAGCTTCATAAATGTATGTTCTAAGCATAAAAAGAGCCTGCTTTGTGCTTTCAGGCTGACTATCAAAATAGTTCTCTACATTTTTGTTTTTGATAGAATTGCTCATGATTGGAATATAATGATTATCAAAAAATTTAGAAAAGTTTTTTGATTATATAAAAGGCCTGTAATTGTGTTGAGACATTTGTTGTGTACATACAAAATATCTATGGTTCCTGAAGTCAGAATTTCAGGCGTTGCTTTTGTCTTTCTCTATTCTTTTAATATTTATAAACGGACTTTTCATAAGGTACAGAAAAGTCTGCTTTTCTTCCTGCTCAAACTCTTTTAATCCATATTTCATTTTTTCAACAGGAATTAATTTAAAAGTCCCAAAAATTCTGTCCCACAAAATAAAAATATCAGCAAAATTTGAATCCGTATAAAATTGGTCCTGATGATGGTGCACTCTGTGATGATCAGGCATTACAAGGATAAGCCCAAATGTTTTGTTCAGCCAGCGGGGATAATTCAGGTTTGAATGTTCGAGAAAAAAGAAGATATAGATGATAAAATAATATAAGGCCATCGATGTAACATCCGTACCAAAAAGTCCGGCAGTAATTATATTACCGGTCTGGTAAACAAGAATCAGTTCTAAAGGATGAAATCTGAATGTTGTTGATGAATCCATGGTTGTATCACTGTGGTGTACCCTGTGAAGTCGCCACAAAACTGGTATTTTATGCGAAGCTCGGTGAATCCAGTAAGTTGTAAAGTCATAAAGTACAACACTGATTATAAGTTTCATCCAAAACGGAATTTCGGCAAGATATAATAAACCAATCTCATTCGAATTTAACCATTCGATACAATAGACCTGAATTGAAACAAAAAATAAGTTTAAAATGGTCAAAACAACCTGGTAGAGTATATTCTGAAACAGATGTTTACCTCGTTTCTTAAAAGAGAAAGGTGTTACTGTAATTTGTTCGAGGGTAAAGAATACTGCAAGTAATCCAATGATTATATAGTTTGGATTTATACTCAGAATTGTATTTAAAATTTCCATAATAAATTCTTAAGTATCATAATGTTATTTGAAACGTAGAATTCAGGTTAATGTTCAATAAACATTTTAATCGACAAATGCCCCTTTTATTTGCCAAAGGCATCTATAATTCTTTCTTCAGATAAACCATGTCAATCAGTTGTATTCCATCTTCAAACATGGGGTGGTCATAATTATCTGTAAAAAAATTCCTGACTGAATGAGATTTTTTAAATCCGCAACTTTCATAGAATGAAATAATTGTTGGAATATCACCGGTTCCAACAAACATTGATTTGTAATTGTTTTTGTAATAATTGGAGACAAACTTTATCAAAGCCCTGGCATATCCTTTCCCCTGGTATTTTTTTAAGGTTGCAATGTTTTTTAATTCGCAGGTTTCGCTATCTGAAGCTGTAACAACACAAACGGTCTTTATGTCATCATCGAAAAGTGCAAACATATCACCACTTTCCAGATATCTGTCAATCATATCCTCTTGTTCATCTGCCAATAACAATAAATCAAGGAATTGCTTCTTGTTTTTGGTAATTCTTTCTATTCTCATTATCTGCTGATTTTTTATAAATATTAGTGAAAAAATCAGAAAACTGTTTTTTAATGTCTGACGTATTGAATTATGCCTTTGTTAAAACGAGTGTGTAATTGAGTTTTAAAAATATTTGTTTCAGTTTAAATACAATCAGCCAATGTGGATGATTATATTTTGAATTAGTCAATTGAAATTATTTGGTTTTATCTGGCCTAAATTAAATAAAAAATCTGCCCTTAAACTTATGAACATAATTTTTTATAAAAAAGAAAACACCGGAATATTCGTTGTACGCTTAACCGGTGTTTTCAATCTTAAAACAAAAATCAGGAAAAACTGTTTCTCATAACTTTATATGATTTTAAGAATCAGTGCAGGGTATTTACAGCCAGAATCCCAGGTTGGCCTTTATCCCAAAATGTTCGTGCCACTCATTATTTCCATTTTTATAATTGAAGTGTGAACCACCGTATTGTATCCCTTCTACTGGTGCGAATTTACAATCCTTCCCATTGCTGAACGTAATAAATTCAATTGTAAAATTTTTCATATTACAAACTTAAGTCTGGTAAGCTCATAGCCACTTTTACTGAGGAACCACAGATTGCAATTCCTTTAGCAATAGGAATCAAGGTATCATGGATGTTATCCATTTCAACATGTATCAAATCCTCAATGATTATTATTGTTGGAAATATCGAAAAAGCCATCTCTTTTCAATTTCTCTGCGTTCTGGATATCTGTAGCATAGCTTTTGGGGATTCTGATCACCTTGTGTCGATTCCCTACATTCCCATCCGGTAGATTAATGTTTGCAAAGTCCTTTAAATAAGTTCCTACTTCATCGTTTCCGAGTAGATAACGAGCACCTGTTGCTCCTGTAAACCGACCATTGTATTCGTAAATCCCAACCCGGCCATTTGGTCCTTTTTCACATTGAATGTTAAGCGGACCTCTCCATCCATTTTCAGCAAATATTTTACCACACATTGCTCCAATAGCTTCCACCTCGGGATCCTGAACAATCCAAACTTTTCCACTTTTCCCAAATACCATCTGATTTATGCTGAGAAAAACCTGTTTTACCTCACCGGTTTTCGAAATAACGACTTGAATGGAATGTTTGAGCCCTTCGAGAGAGTGAAATAGCGGAACTCCATCTGTTTCTAACTGTTTTCGATATTCAAGTACTCTATTTGAATCTCCTAGATATTCCTGCAACATCACTTGTGCTGATGTTATTGTTTTCAGAAGTTGTTCTTCGTTTGTAATAAGGCAAACATTTTTTGAAGCAAATCCTTCCTTTGGCTTAGCGATCATAGGGTAACCATGCAATTCAGCAAATTTTAAGACATCTTCTTTTGTGGCTTTATCTTGGAGTGTTGCCGCAAAAGGAAGCTTGTGTTGATTAGAAAATTCCCAGCTTTTCTGCTTGTTAAGAAGGACCTGAGCAATTTCCACACTGCCACCTAAAAATCGATTCTTCTGATCATTAGGAGCATTTTCTCTTAACTTGGAAACCACTAAAACCTCTTCATCACGACAGGGGATGACTAAATCTGGATTTTCCTTGGAAATGATTTCATTGACTTTATTCATATACTCCTCTGAACACCCCTGTGTGGGTGGAGTGAGATAGATTCGATCATATTCATAAATTACAGGTTCTTCTGCAACACTATTAGTAGTTACTAAACGAAGATTTTTACGTCGTCCCTGAAGACAATATAGTATATTTTGACCTACAATACTTCCTCCGGACAGAAATAATAACGTATATATATGTTGAGCCATTATTCAAGTTAATTTAGTTTTTTTAAAAATGTGGGATTTTCATTCAATGATTATAAAATGGTATTTGTTATGTTCACAACTTAAGGTTCCAGTGGTTCACCCCAACAGAGGCTTACCCTTGCCCGATGCAGAATGCGTTCATTCTCCATACTAATCCTGTTTTCATCATTTAGTTGTATCAGCAATTCTCGTAAAGATTTGTCAAAATCAATAGCACTTTCTTTCGACATTCGTTCATATGAAAACTGGCTTTGGGAATGTCGCGAAGCAATGAATTCATCAATTGTTGGTCTCCAGTCTGTAGAAAACTTCTTCCGGTTTTCGATTCGAAACAAGCCACGTTTTTCAAGTTCGGTAGGTAAATCCATAAGTATAAAATTTCGTGTGGTGGAATATTTAGCGTATAATTTACCTTCCTCAGGCTCACCGGTTCCCCAACTACGAGTCAATATGGCCAGTTTACCTCCCGGAACTAATAGTTTGCTTAAACGTCTGCAAACGGTCTCCCAATCCATCCAGTGTAAACTTTCTCCTGCTGTTACCATCGAATAGGGAGGGGTAAGTGATGCAGTTTCAATCGAAGAGTGAATCCAATGAAGATTGGGATGATTCCCCCGGGGCTGTTTCTTACCATTTTCTATCATTGGAAGTGAAATATCAACAGCGTCCACATGAAGCGTATCTGAAACGAGATTTCTCGCAACATCGCCCATTCCGCAGCCGATATCGAGAACAGTCGCAGAACCGGGTGTAATCAACGATAATAACTTACCTATCAAATCAACTGGATAGGGTGGGCGATTTGCATAATGTTCAATGATACTTAGATCGGAAAACGCATCTGCTTTTTTTTGATCCCAATGTGATGGTTTTTGTTCCATATAAATACTTTTTGTTGTAAAAAATGAAATAAATTAAAGTGTTTAGTAAAAGATAAGTAAAATTTTCGAACATTTTAAACATAATTGAATATGCTAATTGACATAAATAAGATTGATATCTTGTTATTCTTGACATAGGTGTAGAATAGCTTTTCAGTATCCAGGCTTTATGCAAATGCTTTTACATTATGATTCAAGTAGTTTGTTAATGAAGGTTTGTTCAACCATTTAGCAGAATCGAAGTGTTAAAGGACAGAAAAATAAAAATTAATCAGTAAACCTCAATTTCCGTATGGGTTGAATATACTGATTAAGTTCTTTATAGTTGTGAACAATATTCCATTTAGATCTTGATAATAGATAAGGAAGGGCAAATTATAATTGGTTGTTTGGAACACTGTCAAGGATTAGGCATTTTAAAGAAACAATTCGATATACCTTTTTCCCGGTTTTATAAATCTGTTTTTACTTTAAAATTTCTAAAAGTGTTTCAGGACCTGTTTTTTTTAATTATTCTTTTAGCAGGAACATATGTATGTTTTTAGAGTATAATCCTTCTGCTTCATACAAAGTATTATTAGCATTCGAAGATTCACAATCAAAACAGATAAATACCTTTACAGATTTTCCGTATTTTGTTGGATTAACTTTCTCTAAATAGGTGTTGATATTTGTGCTGGAGGCTGGAAATCTTTTATTGTTCCCCGAGGCCAAAAACTCAACTGTAAAGTTTGTGTCATCAGAATGACGTAACCATTCTATGGCATCTTCCAACTGAAATGTTTTTTCTCTTTCGGTTAAAATAGGATTTGTAAACCTGGAAATAACTGGTAATTGAACACTTGATTTTAATAAAATCAGAATTATAAAAAGTGTAATGGGAACTGCAAAACTAATTTTCTTGATAAAATATTGAATATCTCGACTTGTCCATTTTACATCTATGGCTATGGCAACAGGTAATAAATACAATATTAAAAATTTTAAGCTGCTTGATATCCAACCTACAGATAAAGGAAATGATAATAAAATGAACATTAAAAAAACAAGAGACCATTTTTTCTTGTAAATTAATTTTATCAGACATGTTAAAATAAACAGAATTATTAAAGGTATTTTAAAATATACAAATAAAACTGACAGAAAAACGGATAATCCTAACAGTATATATTTTGATTTACGAACTATATTTATTGTATAAGCGGTAACTGAAGAAAGTAAAAAAGATAATAGGAGAGTAGGAGTATTACTTTCCAGAGAAGCGAGTATGCGGTATGTTCCTGCCAGGTTTCCGTAAGTCAAATTTGAAAATGGTAGGTCAACGAGAATAAAGTATAAAATAATTAGACTGCTGATCAAGATTAGACTTAATATAACTATTCTTTGAGTAACAGAGTTTTTGTTTTCAAAGGTCCATCCGGCAAGAAATGCAATAAAAATGACAATAGCAAATGGGTGAAAAAGTGCTGCCATGATTGCAACTAAATATGATTTAACAATATTGTTGATAGAATATTCACGTAAAGTAAAATAAATAAGTATACCAAGTAAAAAAGCCAAAGGACTATAAAAAAAACCGTTTAAATGAAATAAATAATTGAACGTTGGATAAAATAATGACCCAATTAAAAAAAATGATAAAATTAACGGCCATTTTTTTTTCGAATAAGGTTTAATAATAAATAGTATGCCCAATATTGAAAAAATAAAATTGCCCAATTGTATGGCTAATATCGAATGATTGGTAATTTTATACAGAAGAATTGCGAGAAATTGTCCAAGCGGACGATAACAAACAAAATGTCCCACATGTGAAAATATTAAATCCCATTCGGGGATAGTCTGAACCTGCGCGATCCATTCATAGGATTCATGGTAATTTGCAAAGGGAAATCCCAAAAAGAACCAAAAAGAAAGTCCTGAAACGGCAAAAATAATTTGAATAGGATTTTTCATTATGTTATTTGAATTAAAACTTCAATATTACCACTTCTGGCAGGTAAGACCTTAATTTGGTACGGTAAGGCATTTGCTAAGCATCAAGTGTTAAATTTAATGTAAGGTTTAGGAAATTTATATAATTCACTTACGCAGGAACACTTACGTTAGATAAAATAAGTATTTTCTAATGAAAAATACAAGCAATGTAAATAACTGTCAAAAGTAGCTTTCATTTGTAGTTTTTTATAGTTATCAATAAATGTTGTGCGTTCATGCTTAATTTTTATTCATTGATTTTGTTGTTTATTAGCATGGATAGTTTTTTTGCACCAATTTCAGACATATGGTCTGCATCATAATAGTCTTCTTCGATAAAATTTGGATCATCCAGCAAATTTATGTACGTACAGTTTTCCGATTTACTAGAAATCTCTTTGATAGTTTTAACCGTAGTATTTAATTGAACAGCATTTAAATTTTTACGATATGTTTCAAAAGCAGGTGGTGTAACGAACATTATTCTTATATTATAATTTTCTGACCATTTAATAATATTTTTTATAGTTTCTATATTATCCTTATATCTTTTTTGATATTTATCAGAGTAAATATTATCCTTCGTATGTCGAATTGAAGCAATTTTACCTGTTTCTGTCAAATTCCGGGCATTTTTTGATTTATACCTTGCCACCCAACCTGATTCTGTACACGTAACCTGCGACTTTCCCAATATATAGTATAAAACTAATCTTTTTATACCAACATTTTTACGATTACCCAAAAACTCAGAATAATCAGACAAAGATTTTGATGAGATTTTCATTTTGTAATAAATGATATAGTTTTTTACACGCCAGGCTTCTGAATCTGCCTCTAATTTGCTAAACAGGGTAAAGTAGGATATTGGCAAAACAATCGTTTTTAGATTGTCAAACTTTCCTTGAAACTTTTCAAGAATTTTATAATCATATTTTAGTGGTTGAGAGATGTAGCTTGCATTAAATGTTTTGCCGGAGAAATATTCAGGATTAAAACCATAAAATGAATGGGAACTTCCTAAAATTAAGGTTTCTATTTCAGGCGAATGATTTTCTAAATATTGATTTTTTAATAAATAGTCATTAGGTATATTTCGCATTAAAATCTCCATCCCCAGAGCAACCATTAAGATTGGAAAGAATAACCAAATTATTTTAATTATAAATCGTTTCATCTTTTAAAACTGAAAATAAATGAATTGTTGTTGTTTGCCCCCAAACCAGAAAATTGCAACAATTATTGAGTAATACATTGCATATCTCAAAGGTTGCTTCCATTTTAAGCCTAAATTTGCTATTGCATACTGGCTTTCTCTTCCATACCATTCAATTAACAAAAATATTACAATAAAGAAAATCGTTGCTAAAGCTCTTGTTATTCCCCGAAAAATTGGAAATTCAAAAAGTGATGTTGAGAGAATTTCTGAAATATAACTAAATGCATGTTTTATATTTTCTGCTCTAAAGAAAATCCAGGCAAAGACAGTTAACCCAAAAGTGATTAGAATTTGCAAGAATTCTTTTGTGGATGGCAATATTTTACCTTTTGCCACAATTTCTAAATTTTTTCTGTTGTTGTTAGTCAGTAATAGCGGTAAGAAATAAATTACATTTAATGCTCCCCAAATAATAAAAGTCCAATTTGCTCCATGCCAGAATCCACTAACAATGAAAATTACAAATGTGTTTCTAACTTTCATTAAAGTTCCGCCACGACTTCCTCCCAAAGGAATATAAAGATATTCCCTAAACCAGGACGATAGGGAAATATGCCAGCGTCGCCAAAATTCTGCAATGTCTCTTGAAAAGTAAGGGAAAGCAAAATTTCTCACTAAATCAAAACCAAACAATCTTGTTGTTCCTATTGCAATGTCTGAATATCCTGAAAAGTCGCCATATATTTGGAAAGTAAAAAACAATGCACCCAAAAGTAAAGTACTGCCATTCAAGTCAGTTGAATTATTGAAAATTTGGTTGGCGAATTCAGCACAATTGTCTGCTATAACAACTTTTTTAAATAATCCCCAAAGTATTTGGCGCATTCCGTCAACGGCTTTTGAATAATCAAATGATCTTTTACTGTAGAATTGAGTTAATAAATGTGTTGCTTTTTCAATTGGACCAGCGACTAATTGAGGAAAGAAAGCTACAAATGCAGCAAAAGCTATAAAATCTTTTGTCGGTTCAAGTTTTCGTCTGTAAACGTCAATAGTATAACTTAAGGTTTGAAATGTATAAAAACTTATTCCCACAGGCAGTATAATTCTTAAGGAATTGGGTTTTATTTCTGTTCCGAAAAATGAAAATGCTGTTATAAAATTTTCAAGAAAGAAGTTGTAATATTTAAAAAAGCCTAAAAATCCAAGATTGACCAAAATGCTTATCCATAGGAATATTTTTCTTTTAGTCTGGTTTTCTTCAATTTTAAGTTGAAGACCAACAGAAAAATCAACTATTGTACTGAAAATAATCAGGGATAAAAATCGCCAATCCCACCAACCATAGAAAACATAACCGGCTATTACAATTAACAAATTTTGAAGTTGCAGGTTTTTGTTGATTACAAACCAATAGAAAGTAAAAACTATAGGTAGGAATATCGCAAAATCAATTGAGTTAAAAAGCATTTTATCAGTTTGTTATCTTAATTTTATTGTTAGTATTATTGTTTCTTGGCATGACATTCAACATGTTTGGGAATCTTAAAAGTACATTTAATATTTATTATCAGGTGCTTATTTCGTTCTAATTTGGGATGATTACATTTTAATTTATTCAATTAAATTTTTTGGTTTTGTCTGGCCTAAATTAAGTAAAAATCTGCCCGTAAACTTATGAACATAATTTTTTATAAAAAAGAAAACACCGGAATATTCGTTGTACGCTTAACCGGTGTTTTCTATCTTAAAACAAAATCAGGAAAAATAGTTCCCAATAACTTTATATGATTTTAAGAATCAGTGCAGTGTATTTACAGCCAAAATCCCAGGTTGGCTTTTATTCCAAAATGTTCGTGCCACTCATTATTTCCATTTTTATAATTGAAGTGTGAACCACCGTATTGTATCCCCAAGGAGACTGTAAACTTTTTTGTGGTTTTAAATAAATATCCGGGTTCAACTGCAAGGGTGGTGGTAAAGTGGTCGTTCATAATGTTTTGTCCCAATCCTAAAACCGGGCCAATATAAAATCCAAAATTTCGCCTTTTTATACTTTCATTTTTTCTGAAAAATACAGGAGCTACAGCTTGTATTCCAATATCAGAAATCTGGTTTTTATCCCCGATGTGGTAATTTAAAACTGAGGTAAATCTAAGGTTTACCCTTTTGGTAACCGGAAATTCTACAACAAGGGGCAGAATATTTATATCCAACTCATTTTTGCTGTAAAACTTTTCTTTCGTGGTTCCGGGTTGTATTCCTAAAAACAAGGGTCGTTTATCCTGCGAAAAGGCTATAAATATTATCAATAAAAACAGCATGGTTAACCCCAAACGGAAAAAACTGATGTTATTAAAATTTTTCATGACTTTCATTTTAAAATTCAACCCGGTAGTTTAACACCGGAACTAAACCCACCATATAACTTTGTTCAATATTTTTCGTTTCAGAACTGTAGTATTCATCCCACACGTTTGAGCGGTTGGTAACATTCTGTATATCGAGAGATAAAATCCACGACCAGCCCGGTTTATTTTTACGGTAATTCACTCCCAAATCTATTCTGAAATAATCGGGTGCTTTGGTTTCAAAAGCCCGGTCGTAATCACGTACATCCTTATTTTGCGTATTTGAAGCAGCCACATCGAGTGGAACAGTGCGATAACCTCCACGCCATATGGTTCTGATGTTGGTGCCAATCAGGTTTTGTTTGTTCCTGCCAACCCGGAACTCTTTCCCCGCAACAAAATTGCCGATGTATTTGCTGTTAAAGCGCGTATTGCGTTCAATCCCGTCCGTCATGGTATATTTTGACTCAAATAGCGATCCGGTAACCAGCATGTACCAGTTGTTTGAAAAGAATTTCTGCAGTGTGATTTCAGCACCATAATTTCGTCCGGTTCCCTGGTTGGTCAGGTTTTCGTTGGTAAAACCACTGCTAAAGTTTAATGCACTGATTACATTGGTGGTATCATCCGGTTTTACCGGTACATCGTACAAATGCTGGTAATAAACTTCGGTTTTTAACCTGAAGTCATTGGCAAAGTTCCAGTTATAACCCAAAACAATATGGGCAGCTTTTGTAAGCTCCAAATCTTTATTGGGGAAAATTATTTTACCGTTATCCAGTTCTTGTTCTGCCAGGTAAATCGAGACCGGTTCGACTTTACTGTGAAGGCCGGCACCAAAATTAAGACGGTGTTTTTTACTGACATCCCATTTAAATCCCAGGCGTGGTTCAACAGAATAGTTGTTGTTTAAGGCCAAGTAAGTATAATGCAATCCTGAATTAATATCGATGTTTTCATTAACCCGGTATTTCCATTGTACAAAAGTCTCTGCAAGATTTGTATTTCCTTCACTCGAAACAATGGTCTCCATTTTTTTTGTGTCAAAATCCAGGTCCTTTCTTTGCAGGTTGTAGGAGCGGTTATGAAACATGGCTCCAATACGCATTACATTTTTTGCATTAAACTTATGGTTTAAAAAAGTGCTGAAACTAAAAGTTTTATAGATGTATTCTTCTTCTTCAATAAGCGCAGGGATATAATCAAAATCAAGCGAATCAACATTTGCTTTATTGTTGGTATGAGAATAAGCAGCAACGGTTTTTATATAGGTTTTAGCATTGTCAAAAAGGAAGTTGTGGGTAACTCCGGTAATTAACATTTTATGATTTTCTGTATCTCTAAACCTGTCGCCTCGATACTCCCATTTTGATGAATCCTGTATCACTGTTGAGCCGGCAGCACTAATTCCGCCTAATCCCCAAACAGAAAAATAACCCGCTTTTTTTGTAGGGAGATAAAACTTGTAAGATAAATCCTGCCACTCGGGTGCTATATCGCCACCACTGATATCAATTCCTGCGTTTTGCAAAAGTTTTAAAGTGGAGTATCTGTAGTTTAGCAGGTACGATGCTTCAGAGCCTTTTTTAAAAGGGCCTTCCAAAGCTGCCTGAGCTCCCATAACTCCCAGTTGTAAAGCATATTCTCTTTTCTCATAATTTCCTCTTCTTAGTTTTAAATCGAAAACTCCGGAGAGTGCATTTCCATATTCGGCAGGAAAAGCACCGGTATAAAAATCTGAATTGGCCAAAACCATAGTACTTAATGCCGAAACACCTCCTCCCGAACTTGCTTCACCGTCGCTAAAATGGTTTGGATTTGGGATTTCAATTCCTTCCATTCGCCATAATGTGCCACGAGGTGAGTTTCCTCGAATTACCAATTCGTTGTTTTCGTCATCGGCTGCAGCAACACCTGCCACTGATTGTGCTGTTCTTGCCGGGTCGTTAATTCCGGCGGCTATTCGTGAAGTAGATTCTACAGTTATTTGTGTGGCACTAACGGTAGCCATTTGGTTTAATGGCTCACTTTTATCCCTGTTGGCAACTACCTTCACCTCTTCAATGGATGCGAGTGATTCTTTCATTTCAATATTCAAAACCACTTCTCTTCCCGAACCTACGAGTATTTCACTAAGAAATACTTCTTCGTAACCCATAAACGAAACTTTAAAAGAGTGTCGTCCCAAAGGAACATTATTGATTTTAAAATTCCCGTTGATATCTGATGAAGTTCCTATAATCGGATTAGAACCAACGATTACAATATTTGCTCCCGGAAGTGTTGCTTTTGTATCTGTATCTGTTATTTTCCCCTTTACTGTTTGTGTCAGGTTTTGGGCAAAATTTGACATAGCTATCGCTATAAACAATATAAAAATTACTGCTTTTTTCATGGCTGAGTTTTTAATATGTAAAAGGATTATCTAGTCCAGATGCACGATTTTAGAGGTGTCTGAAAGTTTCTGGTATTCAATGGTTCCATTTCCTTTATAAATCACCATCGATGCTCCACTGGCGGTAACATTTAATTTTTCACTTACGGTAAGCGTAATGTTGCTGGCGCCGTAAACAAAAGCATTCAGATTTTGGGTTTCAAAACCAAAACCTGTCATTATTGAAGCACCTTCAGCCCTGAGGTTAAAATGATTTGAATACCCGGTAAGATCCAGAATTGAAGCTCCGATAACATTCGCATCAATTTCGTCAACTTCAAGCTGACCTTTTAATATACATGCACCCTCCAGATTAACCTCGAGGTCATCGTTAAGCAGTTTATTTTGCAGTTCAACAATGGAAGCTCCCATGGCCTGGATTCGATCTAAATATTTTGTTTTGATATAAACATTTAAAACCGCATTGCCACTTATTTTTGTGTTTTTGTACAATCCTATGTACAAATTGTCTCCCTGCTGTCTGATGTCAATTACCGGATGTATGTTTTCGTTGGATTCCACCAACACCGATTCTTCGGTTTCAGAAAAAGTAACATGTACTTTAAATGCATTTGACACCTGAAGTTTTTTAAAACCCGAAACCGGAACAGCAACAGTTGTAATTCTTGACGATGGCACAATGTATAAATCATCGTCCTGACAGGCAGTAAATAAAAGGGTGCTTATAATTGTTAAAAAAATCAGGGATTTGCTTTTTTGAGTAAGAATTTCTTTCATGATAATTTGTTTTAAGTTTTCTGTTTTTATTATGGATAAAATTAAATTATAATGGTTGCAATTTTTTGAGAATTATTTTGTTGCCTTCCAACACTTTGGATTAAACATCCACGATTCAAATTGTAGTTTGTTCTCTTTATCCTCTTCAAAAATGAAATGGGAAGAACTGACCATTTTTTTGTTTTCTGTAGTTTTTTGAAAGGATAAATGAATTTTCCTTTTTTTGTTTTTTGGATTGAATTCAGATCTTTTTAATTCTTTTGATTTACCCATTTCGGCAAGAGTCAGTTGAGTGTCTTTTAATTCGTTTTTAATAGAATCTGTTTCATAACTTTCCATAAGCTCTGCTATTACTTTTGATTCGTTAATAAAAGCAGAGAACCAAACTTCACTTGCAGAAATGGTAAAACTTACAAGTAAAAAACTGACGAGTACCGCCATCGACTTTAAAATTGTTTGTTTTGTTTTCATGATTTTTTGTTTTAATCGTTTAACTTAAAATTTCGAAAACAAAGTTGTGGCAAATACAAATATCAATCGACCGAATACGGAAAGTCGAACCTTTTTAGAACATAGAAATGCGTACGAGTAATTTTAATCAAACGTTCGACTTTGTTCTAAGCGGCAGATAATGAGTGTTTTTTGCGGTAGTTGGTTGGTGTTAGCCCTGTGTGTTTTTTAAAGGCTGTATTAAATGATGATTTGGAATTAAATCCAACTTCATATAAAATCTCCAGCACTGTAAACTCTTTTTTGTCGGGACTGGTTAAAAGTTCTTTTGCTTTTTCAATACGAAATTCATTTACAAAATCGAAAAAATGTTTATTGAGATGGTGGTTAATTAAAATCGACAGTTCACGGGCAGGAATTTCTGTTTCGCTTGCCAGGGTATGAAGGCTTAATGAAGCATCAAGAAAAGGTTCTTTTTCCACCATAATCCTGTTTACATTTTCCAGCATTTCCCGGCTTTCTTCATCGGTTTCCAGTTTCGAAATTTTTGATTTTTCTTTAACCAGGTCTTTCACGGGTGGCTGAACATTCTTTTTATCTACAAAAAGTTCGGGCGATTTTAACCCGTTAAAAATTAGCCAGCAAAATAAGAATAACACTGCACTGATTACCACATAGGAGATGAAACGAAAGTTTTCAAGTTGTAAAGCAAATCGAGTCAGAATATTGACAAACGAAAGCAGAAAAAGGCCAGCAACAAGAAATATCAGACGTTTTAAATAAGTGTATCTTTTTGTGTTGGTGTTTGAATAGTTTTCAAAGAATATCTCTTTGTGTTTTTTGAGCAGGCGGTAAGAGAGAAACAGGTAGGTGTACATTTGAATGTAAAGAACAGCATAATACATCAGGCTATATTTAAATTCAGTTTCTTCCGGTATTACTCCATCTTCATTCTCAGATAGAATTAATGCAACTACACCCATCAAAGTAGCAAGGTAGACGATGGTATGAACAAGGTTTTTTGCTCGTAATCTTGTGTCTGGGAAAAGAAAAAATTTGATATGCAAAAAGAGTGCAGGAGCAGCCAGGTAAATAAACATCTGCAGAAAAGCCTTAATGTTTTCAGAAAAGGAGTTTAGAATAAAGGAGGCAAAATAATCAAGAATATTATAGGCCAGCAGCGCAATAAAAATGGCGATAAAATAATTACTGATTTTTTGTCCATCCTTTTTTAATACCAGGTAAACAGCAAATAAAAAAGCCTGAAAACCGGCAACAAGTTCAATCGCATTTAGTAAGGTTATCTCCATATATTGAATTCTGCAAATAAGCTTTATACAATAATACGAATAAAAAAAGTTTATGTCGGTTTACAGCAATGTTAAATGGGAGATGAGGTCAGGATGATAGGAAAAAGAAAATATTTTCCAATGCCCAGTTGGTAATTACGCTTTCTTTATCCAGAAAAATTAGTGTGATTCCGAACATATCATAAAAACCATGTGTTAAAACTCCAATCCACAGATTTTGTTTATTTTTATAGAATATCGCTCCAAAAATTAGTGCCACAAAAAAGGTTGAAATAACTCCCGAAGTTCCTTGGTAGGTGTGTGCAAAACCAAAAACTATTGATGATACAATTATGGCAATCAGCCATGCCTTTCTATTATCTCCAAAAATTATGGCCAGCCTTTTGGTCATGTATCCCCGATACAAAAACTCCTCTCCAAAAGCCGCCACTACCCATATAAAAAGGATGAAAATAAGGTAATTAAATAGGTTTCCTTTTAATCCTTCAAATGAAGACAAATCAGTAAAACCATAATAATATTCAACTAAAGGCTGAAAAAGAAAATCGTTTACCACAATTATTATAAGGGTATAAAATACGGCTTTTAGCAATGACGGTAAAAAAGGATTTTTCTGAAAACCAAAAAAGCTCCATTTCCATTTTAATGCCCAGAGCGTAATAAGTACTATGGCAAAACCGAATAATGTTCCAATGTTACTTGTGGCCACTGAAAGAGCAAAACTTATTGAGATTACAGATATTATAGTAACCGGATGGATAACAAACTGAGCAATTTTTTCTCTTACTGTCATAATTGTTTTTAATGCAAATATGACAATCTCACTTCTCACAGGCGACCGAATAAATAAAGTCGAACGCTTTTTTGTGGTGCTACCATTAAAAAATAGCCGTTTGGTCCGTTTTAATGAATTAATATCATTCCAAAAAAATTTACTGACACATTTTGCAACATTGTTGCAAATGAAATATATTTGCATCGATGAAAGCTGCGGAAATATTAAATCAATACAAGTTAAAACGTACAAGTTGCCGTGAAGGCATTATCGATGTTGTAAAGTCTTCAAACCAGGCTTTATCCGAAAATCAAATACGAGAGCGTTTGGCTGGTAATTATGATCGTACTACTTTTTACCGTTCGTTTAAAACGCTGGTGGAACATAAAATAATTCATAAAATTATTGTTGATAACCAGTTTGTTAAATATGCTCTCGATAATACGATTACAAAAAAAGATAACCATGCACATTTTTACTGCAACGAATGCCAGACGGTAAAATGTATGGACGCAATTCCTGTAAAACAATACCATCTTCCTGATGGTTATTCTGATGAGGAAACAGAGGTTTTAATAAAAGGAACTTGTGCATCGTGCAAAGAACAGGAGTAAGAGTGACCAGTATAAAAAATTACATAGCAATTGTTTTTTTAGGAATCTTTGTATTTCCAATGGTGTATCAGCCTTACCACATAGTTGTACACCATTCTGAAGAGATCCTTTGTCATCATACTTGTTGTCATACAGAAACGGAACAATCTTCAGACGTACAATTCAAAATATTTTCAGAAAATGATGAACCTTGCCCGATTTGTAACTATCATTTTCCAATAAAAAATTTACCAAAAGTATTTCATTTTACTTCCTCATTGGCTGTATTTGAAGGCTTTATAAATCCCCTTCAACAAATAAGGATTTACCAACAGCTTGTTTCCATAAAAATCCCAAGGGCACCCCCTTTGTAAGCTTGCAATCTTAGGTTTCGGTATTCTGTTCGTTTTAATCTCAAATTTTTTTTATGAGCAAACTTGTAATGCTCTTATTTGGCATTGCCATAATTAATGGTTCATTGCTGGCACAAAATAGTTTAACGTTGAAAGGTTCTGTTTTTGATGAAAACAACCAACCTGTCGTTGGAGCTTCAGTATATCTTCATCCTTTAAAAAAGGGAGTGGTAACCAATACTGAGGGAGATTTTGTTATTGATAAATTGTCAAAAGGTCAATACGAAATAGAAATTTCATTTGTCGGATATCAATCTTTTGTTGATACTTTTTTATTGATGGAAAACAGGATCTTAAATGTTAATCTGGAATATTCAGCAATTAGTTTACAGGAAGTGATTATCACTGATAATTATGCAGAAATTAGGAAAAGTGAAACATCCTTAAATATTGAGATAGTCAATGATGATTATATCAAACAAAACCTGGGAGGAAGTTTAATGAACTCGTTGGAAAGATTACCCGGAGTTTCAACCATTGATATTGGTTCGGGGCAGTCGAAACCGGTAATCCGTGGACTTGGATTTAACCGGGTTGTGGTGGTCGAAAACGAAATCAAACATGAAGCCCAGCAGTGGGGAGCTGATCATGGTCTTGAAATCGATCAGTATAATGTGAATAGTGTTGAAGTGATTAAAGGACCGGCATCTTTGATGTATGGTTCCGATGCCATTGGAGGTGTAATCAATATGAAAAACAGAAAATTGCCGACTGTGAATTCCTTTGGCGGAACTGTTGACCTTTCCGCAAAAACCAACAATGATTTGATTGGAACATCCATTTCCCTTTATGGTCGAAAAAACTGGTTTTATGCCGATTTTAGAGCAACCATTCTTGATTATGGAGATTATAAAGTTCCAACCGACAGTGTGGATATTTATTCCTACCGGGCACCGCTGTATAATAACCATTTAAGAAACACGGCCGGGAAAGAACAAAACTTTCATTTGTCGTTTGGGTTTCTTCAAAATGGATTTCAAAGTAAGTTTTATGTGAGTTCGGTGAACAGCAAAAGTGGGTTTTTTGCCAATGCCCACGGTTTGGAACCCAGGAATGTAGATACTGATTTGCACGATAAATCGAGCCGAGATATCAATTATCCTTACCAAAAGGTGAATCATTTTAAACTCATCAATACAACACAGTACCAGTGGGAAAAGTCGAAACTGGAATTCGATTTGGGTTTCCAACGAAATTTCCGACAGGAATGGAGCCAATACGTAAGCCACGGTTATATGCCACCGGTTTTCCCTGATACGCTTGATTTCGATGCTGACCTGGAACGGGAATTTGAGAAGTATATTTATTCCGGAAACATAAAGTTTACCAATCATTTAATTGATAAAACACAAATTGTTTTTGGAATGAACAGCGAATACCAGGACAATCGTATTGATGGTCGAGGATTTATTATTCCGGCGTACAAACAGTTTACAATGGGTGGTTTTGCCTTTGCCCGTTTTACTTTTTCGGAAAAAAGCGGAATTCAGTTAGGATTGCGGTATGACTTTGGTAACATTGAAACTTCTGAATATTACGACTGGTTTCCATCGCCTGTTGATGAAAATGGAAATATTTCTGAGGAATATCTGCAAAGAGCGGAACATATCGATCGTAATTTTTCAAATTTTACCTGGTCTTTGGGTTATAAGTATAGTCCCGAGCATTGGTCGATTAATGCCAATGTGGGAAAAAGTTTTAGAATGCCCATTGCCAAGGAGTTGGCAGCAAATGGAGTGAACTATCATCGTTTTAGTTACGAAGTTGGTGATCCTGATTTATCGCCTGAAATATCGTACCAACTCGATGCAGGGGTAGAATACCAATCGAAGAAATTTGCGATTGGGGCAACGCCTTTTGTAAATTATTTTTCGAATTACATTTACCTGAATCCTACCTCGGAGCACGACAGGCTTTACGGTAATGGAAACCAGGTGTTTTATTATACCGAGAGCGAAGTACTGCGTTACGGTGGAGAAATACATGCACATTACGAACTTCTAAAAAATGTGCAGCTGGGAGTAATTGGCGAATATGTTTATTCAGAACAATTATCGGGCGAAAAAAAGGGATTTACTTTACCTTTCTCGCCACCGGCTTCTGCCATTTTTAATGTAAAATATCAAAAAAGAAAGCTGGAGTTTGTTGAAAACGTATACTTTTCTTTTGACTACAGAATTACTGCTTCCCAGAATAATATTGTTCCCCCCGAAGAACCAACCAAAGGCTACCAGGTAGTTAATTTAGGTTTGGGTGGAGATATCTCATTGGGAAAGCAAAATATAAACATTTCAATGCAGGTGAAAAACCTGTTGAATACCAAATATTTTAATCACACCAGCTATTACAGGCTGATTAATATACCCGAACCCGGGCGGAATTTTGTTTTCAATATTTCTGTTCCTTTTTAGGGTGAAAAAAATTGTAAGAATCATAAATATTAAATAATAAAAAATGAAAAATAGAATTTTATTGTTTGTAGTCATTCTTGGTGCAGTAATGATACTAACATCTTGTAACAAAGAAAATGAAGTGGCTAAACCCGTAATTACCATCCACGAACTGGGCGACGGTGATAGTCATGGCAACGATCACACCGCAAAAATAGGAGGCGAACTTCATATGGATATCGATGTAGTTGCCGAAGGAAAGATTGATGTAATTCAGGTAATCATTCATCCTGAAGGAGAACATCATGAAAAAGACGGCCACGATGAGTGGGAAGTAGATAGCATTTATACTAAATTCTCAGGCTTAAAAAATACCACCTTCCACGAGCATATTGAAGTTGCTGCAACAGCTGAACCCGGCGATTATCATTTTGATTTTATTGTTACTGATATGGAAGGGAACCAAAGCAGTGCAGAAGCTGAATTGGAAATTATTGAAGAATAAAAACTTTGTGCCCGGTGGATTTTTTGCCACCGGGCATTAAATTATAAATCATGAAAATTTTAAAAATATTTCCGGTTTTAATGATTCTGTTTGTGCTGTTTTCATGCGAGAAAGAAAAGGATATTGACACCGAAAAACCGAACATCGATATTACATTTTCAGAGGCTTTCCCTCAAAACTGTGATACCTTGTATTTTGGTGAAGCATTTGAACTCAAGGCCATTTTCACAGATAATATGGAACTGGGATCATACAGCATAAGTGTTCATCATAACTTCGACCAGCATTCGCATAGTACGGAAGTAAAGGCATGTAACCTGGATGACAAAAAGGAGCCGGTAAATCCTTTCGTTTTTATCGAAGAGTATAAAATTCCTGAAGGATTAAATGAGTACAATCCGGGATTGCGTATTTCAGTTCCGGCCAATAACGGTAATGGAAGTTTTGACGAAGGTGATTATCATTTTATGATAAAACTTACCGATAAAGTGGGATGGTCTGCACTAACCGGAATAAGCTTAAAAATGAAGTATCGATAGATACAGAAATCCTATTGGATTTAAGTTTTTAATTGCTTTCAGCAAATTTTTTAAAAGCTTCGAGGTATTTATAGGATTGTTTTTTGAAAGCTCCGGGCATTAGAAAACCCATTATTTTCATAAAACCTTTAAACTGAAATTCGTTTTCTGTAATGTATTTGGTTTTGTTATCCGATAGTTTTTCGAAACGGTTTTTTACGATGTTAAATACACCATTTGCTTCATAATTACAGGTAAATTCCTTTGGGAGATTTTGAACCAAAATGGTTTCAGTCATTTCAATTTCGCGTTTCCCCATTTTGAATTTTAGTTTCGATTTTGCCCCTGGCTGGCCGGGTGTACCACTCAAATGTTCAAAGCTTTGAAGGCCTTCCATCCATTTGTCCATATTGTCAGCATTATCGAAAAGCGCAACTACTTCATCGATACTTTTGTTGATTTCAATTTCTACGGAGTATTTCATAAGTGGATTTTTTCATATGTATAATATTAACATTCTGATATAATTTTATGTTTACCTCATGAGTAATAACATATAATAATGTTAATTTTAACAGGTTCGTATTTAAAAGAATAATCACATGAAACTTAAACCAAAACCTTCGGCAAATATTCAGAATTGGCATCCAGAACAAGCTGTAAAATATATACTGTTAATTGTTTGTATAGCATTCATTTTTCCAAAATTCAGTGTACTTGCACAATCAGGAAAGGAGAGTATATATGATATTGCTGCTTTTGTATGGCCTTCTTATCATCCCGATGAAAGAGCCAAAATATTCTGGCCCGATGGAATAGGTGAATGGCAAACCGTTAGAGATAATCAACCCAAATTTGAAGGACATGAACAGGAACGCCAGCCTTTGTGGGGTTATATTAATGAAGCAGATCCATATGTTGCACAAATGGAGATTCAGGCAGCAGTGGATCACGGCGTAAATGTTTTTATTTTCGACTGGTATTGGTATGATGGTTTACCATTTTTGGAAGGTCATTTGAATGATGGATTTTTAAAAGCAAAAAATACGGATAAAATGAGGTTTTATATTATGTGGGCAAATCATGATGTCCCTTTTGTGTGGGATAAACGAAATGCAGGAAAGATTGACAGAAGTGTTAAAATCTGGCGGGGAGGAGTTGACAGAGAAGAGTTTGAAGTTATTGTTCACAGGATGATTGAAAAATATTTTCATCTCCCAAATTATTATAAAGTGGACGGAAAACCAAGTTTTATGATTTACGATTTAGGCACTTTTATAAATGGCTTAGGAGGCGAAAAGGAAGCAATCGATGCTTTGGACTGGTTTCGTAAAGAAGTAAAAAAGGCAGGTTTTCCCGGACTGGATTTACAATTGACTTTGCGCAGAAGCAGGAAATCTTATACAGGAATCGACGGAAATAATTTAGGTACGCAAAAAGAGGTGATCGATAAACTAAATTTTGATGGAGCAACCCATTATCAGTATGTTCACTTTATCAATATCGACAGGGATTACAACGAAATTAATACCGATGTTTACCAGGAGTGGAGCAATTTGGATAAGGAATATGAAATTCCTTATTATCCCCATGTTTCAGTTGGCTGGGACAATAATCCGCGATTTGAGATGTTTCGTCCGGGAGTGGTCAAAAACAATACACCAGAAAATTTTGAAAAAGCTTTACTAAAGGCCAAAGAATTTGTGGATAATCACCCGGAACAAGCACCATTAATAACCATCAACAGCTGGAATGAATGGACAGAAACCAGTTATCTGCAACCTTGTACAATGTATGGTTATGGATACCTGGAGGCAATAAAAAAGGTGTTCCTGACCAGTGAAGTCAAATAGTTTTTTGAGTTAGATTTTTTATCTTTTCTTTTACAATTTTATAAAAAGCCATGTTTTAGGAAAGCATTGGTGGATGTGTTCTGGTTATGAGAATATGAATTTCCAATTTGTTAGCCGGTAGCTTAGGATGGTGATAAACAATATTTATTTTCAATTTACAGCTTGAGTCATTTTACAAATAAACCAATAATTTCATTACAGAATTTGTCCGGTTCTTCAAAAAACGGGAAATGGGCTGAATTTTCGAAATACACTATTCCCTTTTTAGGTGCAGTAATCATCTCATAATATTCCTGAATCAATTCATATGGAGTTGTGTAATCAGATTTCCCAACAAAAAAATATACAGGTACCTGGTAATCTCTTATTTCGTTTGCTATGCTGCCCGCAAGCATATTGTATTTCATGTTTCGTGAACTGAATGAAGAACCCTTTGCAACATTCAACGCTTCTTTTAGTCTGTATTCAGGAGCTTTTAATCCTGTCCAAAGCAAGGGAAAAAATGAAGTGCTGTTTTTTAATTCTCCACCAAATTCAAAAAGCCAGTTTTCCAAGTTTGGATTTTCTACACTATCCAATACCGAAATAATATCTCCTCTTTTTGCTTTGATTGCCTGCTTCCGAATAAAATTCTCCTGTATTATCCTGGATTTTTTGTGGTCTACTACCTGACCAATACTTATATAAGCTTTAAAAAGTTCAGGACGTTGATTTACCATAATACTTCCCAGGTAGCTGCCAAAAGAATGGCCTGCCAGAATAATTTTCTCCTGTTTATATCGCTTTCTTAAGGTATCGGTTAAAGTGAATGCATCCTTAATCAGTTGCTCTGTATTTATGCTTTCAGGTGAAGGAATATTTTTTGAATAGGTTTTTCCGGCTCCCCGTCTGTCCCATTGTACAACAGTAAAGTGTTTTTCCAGCGGGCGTTGAAACTGATGCGCAAGGTACATCATTGGCATTCCCGGTCCACCGTGCAAAAACAGTAAAACGGGATTATCGGTATTTTCACCTCTTATTAAAACACATTGTTCAATACCTCCAATTTTAACATAATCAATGGCAGATACAGTATTATTTTTTGAATGTATTTTTGGAGTTCTTGCAGGCCAAACCCACCAGACTAATAATAATATCATTAGCACCAGAACAAACAGTCCCAGACTTTTGAATATTATTTTAGTTAGTTTCATGAATGAAAATAAACTTTGGACCGGTCATTTTGTTTTTAATCTTCAAAAACCAAATTACCGTAATTCATTATTGAAAGTAATGTAAGATTTTATATAAAAGAATAACAAATTACATTATTCAAATATTTGTACTCCTCTTGTAACAAAAGAAAGCCCTTGCTGGTAGTAGGTTGAAATCATAACCGCCTCGAATAAAGGAGGATTTTTGCTGTTTTTTACAGCCCAGTCGAAAACAAAGTTTGCACCGGAACCACCTTCATTATCCTTTTCCCCTATAACAATTTCTATAGTTTCAAGCGGTAAAAGATAAGTTGCCTGTTTTAAATATTGTCTGATATGATCTCCTTTGGTGTTATAATAATCGGCTGTTAGAATGTAAACCGAGTCGGTGGCAGAAATGTTACGAATACTGATGGTTATTGTCAGGTCCGAAGTTCTGTTTTCATGTGTGTGATAAATATGAGAGTACAGTGGAAGGTATGTTTTACCCTTTTCTAAAGTACTAAAATTAATTTCAGTTACCTTCCTTTCCTTCCATTTGTTTTGAAGTGGAACTATAGTTTCTTTCTTTTCTTCACACGATGCAAAAAATATGATAATCAAAATTAATATGGTTATTTTTTTCATGGTGTACATTTGTTTACAAGATATGAAATTTATCAATCAATCAGTATTCATATTCAGTAAACCATAAAGAATATATTTTAATAAATTACCGGAATCTGAACATTAAACGATTGTAATACACCTTTTTCATCTTTTATATCGGAAGCACAAAGTAAAACAACAGGTTTGCCATTTTCAATATACAACTGAGGTCGTTCGAGGTGAAGTACTTTTTGTTTATTACCATCTGCCCAGTTTATTTCTAATATTGAAACCAGAGGATTCTTCGATAATTCCCAGTTAAATCCATCTTCTGATTCGAAGAGAACCAGTGCTCTTCCTGCATTGGTAAATGCCCCATTCATATCTTTAACAATAGCCCTGTATTTTCCTTCTTCGTACCAAATAAACGGATCTTCAGCCGGGAAGTCATATCCTTTAGCCTGAAAAACCGGATTTTCAAACTTTTTAAATGGCCCGGTTGGACTTTCAGCAGTTGCCACACAATGAACTACCGGACCACCCCAGATTCCGGGTCTATGTTTTCCAACTGCCTTGTAAACCATCAAATAACCACCTTCAGGCCGTTGAGTAATCGATGGATTACTAACCATCAGAGCATCAATTGCATTTTTTTCCGGTGACACATCAATAAGAGGAGTGTCAAACCTTTTCCACGGACCGTTTGGATTGTCTGCCACAGCAACACCAATCCTTTGGTTGTTTCTGTGAATAGGATTTATTACTACATTTCCCGGAGAACTGACAACTTTACCGTCTCCGGTATTTCCCATGTAATACAGGTAATATTTGCCATCGAATTTATGGATTGTTGGATTATGTGTGCATAAGCCATCCCAGTATTCTTTACCCCTGAGAGGAAGAGCAACATCTTTAAATTCAAATGGACCAAAGGGACTGCTTGAAACAGCATGAGCAATTTCAGAATCGGTTACCCAAGCCCAGCCCAATTCTTTTTCCCATCGTGAATAAAATAAATGATAAAGTCCATCATCGCATTTAACCATTGAAGCTCCCCAAATACTCCACTTTTTATCTTCAAACCTGGATTTGAGCTCCGGTTTTCCTAAAGTCAGTTTATAATTGTTTTCAAATTTTAAGCCTAATGAATACGCCGAAATTTCGGGATCAGTGAAATTTTTTTTATTCGTATTGATCAAAAAAATAAACAGAATGGTTAGCAGAAAATATTTCATTGCAGTATTGTTATGGATTATCAGGCTGCTGAATCAATAGCTTTCTTTTTAAACTCAGAAGGAGTTATGCCTGTGAATTTCTTAAATGCAGTATTAAATGATGATTTTGAGTTAAAACCAACTTCATATAGTACCTCCAGTACTGTAAGTTTTTCATCGCTGGTGGTTTTAAAAATATCCATTGCTTTTTTAATCCGATATTCGTTTACATAATCAAAAAAGTGTTTGTCAAGGTGCAGGTTAATAGCCACCGAAAGCTCCCTTGAGGGCACATTAATCTGTTTAGCAAGGTCGTAAATACTTAACGAAGAATCCATAAATGGTTCATTGATTTTCATGTGGTTTTCAAGTTTCTGAATAATTTCAGGTAACTGTTTGTTATTGTCTTCGGAATTAATATTCCTGATCAATTGAATATTGGAGTCAACACCAATAAAAACCTCGGGCTTTTTTAAAGCCTGTAAAACCAACCATATTACAATTAAAACGGCAGCAGCAGAAACCACAAAAGTAAGCACGGTAAAAAGAGATTCTTTCTCGCTAAACCTGATAATATTTTTAAAGGTGGCAATTAAATCAACCGCAAAAAGCACTGTGATTAACCTTTGTAGCCATTTATAATTGTCAAGTTTCGGGCTGGCATAATTTTCCTGTAATAGATGTTTATATCTGTACAAAAGGCGGAAACAAAAAAAGTAATAAGTGAATATCTGAATATGGAGTGATATATAAATAGTGTTAATAACCCTGTCTGTATTAATCAGTTCAATCCAATCAGTATCCGGATTTATGTATAATGGCAGGTAATAATCATTGAGTAAAACAAGATTAATAATCCCCATAGGCAGCAGATGTAACAGCGTGTTCCGGCTCAATTTAAAATCTTTATAAACCGATGATTTTACAAAAAGGTAAAGGGCCGGGGCAAGTAAAAAAGTCGTTTGGCTGATTATCATTCCTAACACCGGATAGTTGCTGTAAACGAGAGCAGTGGTAAATTGAGCACCATTATCCTGGATTACAAGAAGCAGATAAACGGACAATAAAATATTACTAAGTTTTCTTTCCGTTTTAGAAGTCAATAAAAACAAAATAAGAATGCTTGCTGCAAACAGATAAAAGAGTGACAAGGTATTAAATAGGTTCAGTTCCATTTTTTACACCGGATTTTTCACAAACAATATAAGAAATATGGATTTAATACGGTTATATCAGTTAGACAACAATGAATTGTTTTTCAAAAATTCATTTATCATATCATTTACTGATTTATGAGGTCGTTTGGCAACTTCATAAAAATCTGATTTACCATCAAATTTCCCGGTTCTGATTCCTTCATAAATTCCTCCGATTATGGTACCCAGAAAATCACCAAGTGCAGCTTTACGCTCTTTTGTATATTCAACAAAAGGAATGCTTTTGTATTTAAGATGCAAATTGAAGGCTTTGTTTATAGCAGCTGTAAGTTGGATTTGGGTAATGGGTTCTCCGTATAAGTCGTAGGTTTTTCCGTTAAGGTTATCATCTGTGAGGAGCTTGAAGTAAGCATAAGCCAGTTCTTCCCTCGAGGTATATCCGCATTTGCCATCAGCAGCACTGTTAATTATTCCTCCCTCTTTTTTGTAAATATCGATATACTCTAAATCCGGTTCAATATAAATGCCGTTTCTTCCAATGGCCCATTGTAAACCTGAATTTTTGATATCTTCTTCAGTTTGTCGGTTACTTGCCACAACCGGACTAAAATCATTCCCTTCTTTTGCTCCTTTAATACTTGTATAAACAATCTTTTTAATCCCGCTTTCTTTTGCCGCTTCAATGATATTCCTGTGCTGTTGAATTCGCTTTTCGGGATGGTCCATTCCTGATACCAAAAGTAAAGTGTCGATATCTTTAAGTGCGATTAAAAAATCTTCCTTACTGTTGTAATCTCCTTTTCTTATTTCAACACCGAGAGATTTTGCCTTAACAGGAGTTCGTGCTATTCCTGTAACATTATCTTTTCCAATCTCTTGTTTTAATCTGTTAATTATTGCTGAGCCAAGGTTTCCACTCGCTGCAGTTACGGCGATTTTAAAAATTTTCATTTTTTTTAGTTATCTAAGGTTATAAAAATGGTTATACAAATTATACATTTTAAAATGATATTTGTTTTCCGATTTTTTCTAAACAAGATATTACCGGTCGTATATGATCCTTATTCTTTTTGTTCAAGTTAGCCTTGGTAATAGGATCGTTCAAGCTGTTTAAAAAACTTTAATTACATTTGAGAATCCAAAATCTAAATCAATAAAATGAACCGGTTTCTATTAATTACAGCAATTGCCTTTATTACCGTTTTAAATACGGTTTACGGACAAGAATTTAATCCACCCTTTTTTGTATTTGAAGACGGACTTTGGAACGCTAAATCTGATGATGCCCAATATTGGTCTGACCTTACCAAAGATTCAGGTTTTGATGGAATGGAATTAATCGGACTGGATAAAGTGGATGACATGATTCCGGCACTGGAAAAAAATAAATTAAAACTGTTTACGCTGTATATAAAAATCGAGATTGAAAGCGAGCAGCCATACGACAAAAGGTTAAAAGAATGTATCAAAAAATACGGGGGACAAATTTCATATCTTTGGATTCATGTTCACAGTAAATTGTTAGCTCCATCTGAAATAAAAGGTGATGCCCGGTGTGTGGAAATTGTTTCAGAATTGGCAGATTATGCCGCTTTGTATAATGTGAAAATAGCCTTTTATCCCCATTCCGATTTTCTGGTCGAAAAAATTGATGATGGTGTACGCCTGGCAAAAAAGATTAATAAACCTAATGTCGGTACGGTATTTAATCTTTGTCATTTTCTGAAAAAAGATGAAAAAGACCAGCTGGAGAGTAAAATAAAAAATGCAATGCCTTACCTGTTTTTGGTATCGGTAAATGGTGCCGATGATGGTGATACCCATAATTATAATTGGTCGCGCTTAATCCAACCTTTGGGACAGGGAGATTATGATGTATTCAATGTACTGAAAATTTTAAAAGAAAACGGGTACAATAATCCTGTGGGTTTGCAATGTTATGATATCAAGGGGGAACCGGAAGATTTTCTAAAAGAATCTGTACTCACCTGGAAAAAATACATCGTTAAACTGAACCAATAACCAACAACCAACAACCAATAACATGAACAAAAAACAAAACCGCAGAATATTTATAAAAAACTCGGCGATAGTTACAGCAGGAGCAATGGTTTTACCCACAATTATTCCATCATGTGCAAAGGGTGCCAACGATAAAATAACAATCGGGATGATAGGCACAGGAGATCATGGTATGCACTGGAACTTTAAAAATTATCAAAGAATTAAAGACAAATGTCAGGTAATCGCAATTTGCGATGTTGATAAAGTTCGAATGATGAGTGCCAAAGAAGTTGTAAATAAAACTTATGAAGGAAAAGGTTGCAGAACCTATTCCGATTTTCGGGAATTGCTGGAAAGAAAAGATATTGATGGTGTGCAGATTTCAACACCCGATCACTGGCATGTCCATCAGGCAATTATGGCTATGGAAGCAGGAAAAGATGTAATTTGTGAAAAACCAACCTGGACCATTCAACTGGGAAGGATACTATCGGATTATGTTGCAAAATCAGACCGAATATTTGCCACAAGTCTGGAAGATCGTTCCCTTGAATCTTATTACAGAATGGCTATGCTTGTGCGCAATGGATACATTGGTGATATCAAAAAAATGCGTATTGGCCTGCCCGGTGAACACAGTGTGAAAAATTATGGTGGAACTGAATTTAAGGAAGTACCAAAAGGTTTTGATTGGGAAATGTGGCTGGGACCGGCCCCGTATTCAGAGTATTCACCCGGGAAAACACATTGGAATTTCAGATGGTGTGATGACTATTCAGTAGGAAGTATTGCGGATTGGGGAGCCCATATTATCGATACAGCACAATGGTGCAACGGAACTGAAAAATGGGGGCCCGTTGAAGTGGAAGGAGTTGGTTCGATGCCGAAGGAAGGATATTACGATACTTTCAATAAATACAGTCTTACCTACAGGTATGAAAATGGATTGGAGATGGATGTCCATGGCGATTTTGTTGAAATTTTTATTGAAGGAACCGAAGGATGGTTGCTTGTGAAGGGATGGAATCAGGCGCTTCAGTCCAGCAATCCTGAGTGGTTAAAGGTCGATCTTACCAAGGAAAACACACAACTTTATACGGCCAAAACAGAACAGGATAATTTTATAGAATGTATCAAATCGCGCAAAGAACCTTATCATCCCGCAGAAGATATGCATCGAACAGCTACTATTGCACATATGGGGCACATTGCGATGAAATTACAACGAAAACTGCAATGGGATCCGGGGAAAGAAGAATTTATTAAGGATGATGAAGCAAATGCAATGCGCTTAAGAAGTGAAAGAGATCCTTGGAAACTTGCAGATCTGATGGTTTAGTTTGTATGAATGATGAAAGAATTTTTTACAAGATTCTTTACATCTTCTGCGATAAAAATTAACTTTAGGCCTTTTAATAAAATCAAAGTTTTTACAACCTGAATCTGAAAAAGAAAATCAAAAATATGAATACTAATAGAAGAAATTTTATTAAAAATACCGCTATAGCGACTGCTGCTGTCGGAGTAGCTCCTGCAGTATTAAATGCATGTGCCTCCCCGGCCGAAAAAATTACCGTAGCATTAATTGGCTGTCGTTCGATGGGATGGAGTGATTTGGATACGTTTTTAAAACAGGAAAATGTGGAATGTGCGGCATTATGCGATGTTGATTCAAATATTCTTGAAAAAAGGGCCGCTGATGTTGAAAAACGTACCGGTATACGTCCACAAACAACTGGAGATTTTAGAAAAATACTTGAAAATCCTGATGTTGATGCTGTTATTATTGGCACTCCTGACCACTGGCATGCAATAATGATGATGATGGCGCTGGAAGCAGGAAAACATGTTTATGTGGAAAAACCAATGGGGCACAGTATCGAAGAATGTAATGCAATGGTTGCAATGGCTAAAAAACATCCCAAACTAAAGGTTCAGGTGAATATGTGGCAACGCAGCTCAAAACATTGGTTTGAAGCTTCCGACATAGTTAAATCAGGAGAACTGGGAAAGGTAGGACTTGTAAAAGCATGGATTTACAAAGGTTACAATACGCCTTATCCTTCTTTGCCTGATGGTGATGTGCCAAAAGGTGTTGATTACGATATGTGGTTGGGACCGGCTCCTAAACGTCCGTTTAATCCTAATCGTTTTCACTATAATTTCCGTTGGTGGTGGGATTATGCCGGTGGGGCAATGACTGATTGGGGAGTTCATTTACTGGATTTTGGATTGTATGCAATGGATGCAAAAATGCCGCTTTCAATTTCTCCGGGAGGAGGGATTTATTATCACGAACCGGGAGCCATTGAGACACCGGATATTGAGCAGGCAATTTATGAATACCCAAACCATACAATGATGTGGGAGTGTGGATTAAATCCAAGTATAGGGCCTTACGGACGCGGACATGGCGTGGCTTTTATTGGTCATAAAGGAACGTTGGTGGTTGATCGCAGTGGATGGGAAATAATTCCGGAAACCAACAGAAAAGAGAAAGTACCATTCTTTGAAGCAAAAAAGCAACAGCATTATGGTGATGGAATGACGGAGCATGTTCAGAATTTCCTGAAGTGTATCAGGGAAGGAGGCGAGGTTAATTGTCCCGTTGAAATAGGAGCTTTAACAGCCATTGTTTCCGAAATGGGAAATATCGCTTATCGAACGGGGAAAAGAATTCACTGGAACGACAATTCAAAATCTTTTGCTGAAGATGAAGCCAATAAACTGATGAAAGTAAATTACAACGAAAACTGGAAATTACCGAGGGTTTAATTTTGATTACAATTTATATGTTTTAAAGGAGTCGGCAATTTGTCGGCTCTTTTTTGCATATATAGAAGCCATTCTATGGGATGTCATCTTTCTGGGTTAAAAATATAAAAGATGACATCCTTCACTTCGAACTTCCGACTTCTGACTTCCGTCTTCGAGCTTCTTTCAAACCAATCCTCCCATTCTCCTGTAGGTTGCAGGAGTGCTTCCCGTATACTTTTGAAAAACCCGATAAAAATAAGGCAGGTTATTAAAACCTGCTTTTTCACAAATTTCGGTGTGGGTAAGATTGGTCGTTAATAACAGGATTTGCGCCTTTTCAATTTTCTTCATATTGATATAATTTAAAGGCAACATTCCAGTGGTTTTTTTAAAAATCCTTGTAAAATGATCATAAGAATAGCAGGCTAATTCTGCAAGCGTTTCAATTTTTATGTTTGAATCAATGTGTGTGTTGATATGTTGAAAAACTTTTCGAAGGTTAGAAAACTGTTGAATATCCTTTGCATTGGTTTTTGGGCCGGTAATAAATCTCGAAAGGATTTGTTTCAAAATTCCAATGGTTTCCAAATGTGCTTTGTTTTCCAACGAAGTTGATAGCGAACTTTGCCATTGTTCTTTTTCATAGGTTTTAGGATCGCTGAATTTGAGTGCAGAATGCTTGTTGATTTCGCTTAATCGTTTAAAAAGTTCAATGTCGAAGCTTTGAGCCTGAACTTTATGTGTAAAGGAAAGAAAATCGTAAATGTTTAATCCCGTAGGAAACTGGTTTGTCAGGTGAATGTAATATTGCGAAAGCGAATCGACACAATGATAATTACACAAAACAAAACTCGGAATAATATACAACATTCCCGGTTTTAATTTATACATCACATTGTTGGGCATAATATAACCTTCTCCACTGGTAATCAAATAAATTCTGGTAAACGGACTTACAATATTCGAATAGGTCCATTCAGGGCCCAATTCGGCGGTTCCGGTATTTAAAAGTTTTAACTGAAGTTCATCGATAAGTATGGAGGGAATATTGTTTTCCATTTTGGATTATGTTGTAAAACAAGGTAAAAATAGTCTAAATGTCGGAATAGTATACTTTTTATCCGTTTTATTTGAATACAAAACCAAATGGAGTTTTTTATTTTTGAGCCAATAAAAGCTAAAACTATGAACATCTCAACAAAACTGATTATCCCGACCTTGCTAGTCGCTTTTTTTATGGCTTGTGCACCAAATCAAAAAGAGCAGCCTAAAACAGATATTTATAAAGCCGAATGGGAATCCTTACAGCAGCACAAAACCCCTGAATGGTTTCTCGATGCCAAATTCGGTATTTACTGTCATTGGGGGCCGTACTCAGTTCCAGCCCATAAAACAGAATGGTATTCGCATTATATGTATGTAAAAGATCACCCAATTCAAAAACATCACACTGAAACTTACGGGCCATTAAATGAGTTTGGTTACAAGGATTTTATTCCCATGTTCACGGCCGAAAATTTTAATGCCGACGAATGGGCAGAATTGTTTAAAAAGGCAGGCGCACAATTTGCGGGTCCGGTTACCGAACATGCCGACGGTTTTGCCATGTGGGACAGCAAAATTACACAATGGAATGCCGCCGATATGGGACCAAAACGCGATGTTGTTGGTGAGTTGGCAAAAGCTATTCGTAAACAGGATATGAAATTTATAGCTACTTTTCATCACCAATGGAATTTTGGCTGGTACTCAACCTGGGATGAAACTACAGATGCATCAAATCCTGATTATGAACAATTGTACGGTCCAAAACTCCCCGGACCGGAGGCTTTTGAATTTCCTGAGCAGGACAGTTTAAAGTTTGTGCCCGACGAAAAGTTTGTCAATTTCTGGTACGATAAGATTATCGAAGTAATGCATAATTATGAACCAGACTTAATTTATTTCGATAATAAACTGGTGATAATTCCAGAAGAAAAACGTAAAGAATTTTTGAGTTACTATTACAATTTCGCTCACAAAAAAGACCAGGAAGTAGTTTGTACCTATAAATTTGAAGAGTTTGCCAAAGGTTCTGCAGTGCTGGATTTGGAGCGTTCGCGTATGGCAGAGAAAAAGGAATTTCCATGGCTAACAGACGATTCAATCGACTGGGGATCGTGGTGTCATGTGTCCAATCCGGATTATAAATCAACCAACCGTTTAATTGATTTTTTGGTGGATGTGGTTAGTAAAAACGGTGGAGTTCTTTTAAACGTAACTCCAACTGCACAAGGCGAAATTCCTCAACCGGTGCAGGAGCGTTTGCTGGAAATGGGGCAGTGGCTAAAAGTAAATGGCGAAGCTATTTATGGCACCCGTCCATGGAAAGTATATGGTGAAGGCCCGGCCGAAGTAATTGAAGGCCATTTAAGCGAAAGACAAAATGCCGATAATACTGAAGAAGATATTCGCTTTACACAAAAAGATGGCCATTTGTATGCTTTGCTACTCGATATTCCAACAAAAGACATAGAAATACGTAGTATCGGTTTAGCCGCAGGATTGTTAAATAAAAAAATCAAAAACATTGAAATCCTGGGAAGTACAGAAAAAGTGAATTGGGAAATGAAGGATGATTTTTTAAAGATTGTTAAACCCAATCAGCCAACCAGTAATCATTGTGTGGTATTTAAAATTATAATTTAATATCGTTTACCCCCGTTTCGGAAGTGTCACGGTCGAGCCGAGCCACTGTCCTCAACTGTCCCCCTGAATTCAGGGGGACAGTTTGAGCCGGAAGACTACTTGATGGTCTGAGGCGAGAACAAGGGGTAGTTCAAATATTCTAACGATCTAAAAGTCTAAAATGACACCAAAAGAAAGATTTTACGCAACAATTAATAATCAACCGGTAGACAGGCCAGCAACCTGGTTAGGATTGCCGGTGAATTCTGCAGTTCCGGAATTGATAAAACATTTTGGGATTAATTCGATCGCTGAATTAAAAACCAAACTAAGAGACGATGTTTGGCCGGTAATTGTACCTTATAATAACCAACCATTTAACGATATTGGGTGTGCACTGAATTTTGCAAAAACCGGGAAAGGAGGAGCTCAGGATGAAAGAACATTAACAGCTCCGGGTTACTTTGAAAATATGACAGATCCGGCTGAAGTGGATAAATATCAATGGCCAAATCCAGGGGATTTTATGGATATACGGGAAGCAGCCAAAAGGGCAAAAGAAATCCCAGAACAGTATGTGCGCATGGGGATTATGTGGTCCGCTCATTTTCAGGATTCATGCTCAGCTTTTGGTATGGAGAACGCCTTGATTACGATGATGATGTATCCTGAAATGTATAAGGCTGTTATCAATCGAATAACTGATTTTTATCTTCAAACCAATAAGCTGTTTTACGAAGCAACTAAAGGATATTTGGATGCGGTATTAATCGGGAATGATTTTGGCAGTCAATCGGCATTAATGGTTGATCCGGATTTGTTGCGTGAACACGTTTTTGAAGGAACAAAAAAACTCATTGACCAGGCTAAAAGTTATGGTTTAACAGTAGTGCATCATTCATGTGGTTCAATATTTCCTATTATTGGAGATTTATTTGATTTGGGAGTAGATGTAATTCACCCTATTCAGGCACTGGCCGCCGATATGAATGTAGAAACGCTGCAACAAAATTTTAAAAACAAAGGAGCATTTTGTGGAGGCGTAGATGCCCAGGAACTTTTGGTGAACGGAACTCCGGAGCAAATAGCCCAAAGGGTGAAGGAGATAAAAAAGATTTTTCCAACAGGTTTGGTAATTTCACCAAGCCACGAGGCAATTCTACCCGATATTAATCCGGCAAATATAGAAGCAATGTTTAAAGCGATACACGAGAACTAGCAAAGCGCATGGGGCAAAGAGACAAGAGAATAAATAACGTTAAAAGATTAAATTTAGCACTTTGCTCTATGCCCTATGCTCTTGACCAAATAAACAACAAACAACAAACAACCAAAAACTCATTAACTTATAAACCATCAAAATGATACAACCCAATCCAATTATAGGAACAGGATTACACGCTGTAGGTGGAATCTCCGCTGCGAGTTGTTACATGCCTTTCGAAAAAGTTAAAAACTGGTCTTGGGGAACTTTCTGGATCGTACAGGCACTTTTTGCCTGGCTGATTATGCCCTTTGTAATCGGATATTTTACTGTCCCCGATTTATTTACTGTCCTGGCAGAATCACCGGCTCCTGCATTTTGGGCGGCTTTTATTTTAGGAGCAACCTACGGATTTGGGGGTTTGTCATTTGGGTATGCCATCCGGAATATCGGCTATTCTTTGACCTACACCCTTTCAATAGGTATTTCAGCGGTTTTAGGTACTGTAGTTCCTCTAATATTAAACGGGAAAATAATTGAGCAATTCACCAAAACAGGCGGTGGAATTGTCCTGACAGGAATGTTGATTTCAATAGTTGGCGTGGCACTTTGTGGACGTGCCGGATTTCTTAAAGAAAAAAATATTGCCCTTCAGGAAGGAAAATCAAAGTTGGGATTCAATATGAAAAAAGGACTTTTCCTGACAATAATTGCCGGTACTTTATCAGCTGTTTGGGGAATATCATTGGAAGTTGGACAACCGATTTCTGATATTGCAGCAGATTACGGTGCTGGTCATTTTGAAGGAAATGCAAAACTGATTGTTTCCTCTTTAGGGTGTTTGGTAACCAATCTTACCTGGTTTATTGTAGCCACTATAAAAGATGGAACGATTAAAAGTCTGGTTCAGCGTAAAGAAATAGGCTCTAAAAAGTTTTTTGGCAATTATGCATTATCGGCACTCGCAGGTTCGTTGTGGTACACACAATTCTTTTTTTACGGATTGGGACACGTAAAAATGGGAAGTTTTATGTTTGCCAGTTGGGTACTGCACATGTCAATGCTGATTTTCTTTAGTTATATTATTGGAGTGATAATGAAGGAGTGGCGAGGAGTGACAAGGAAAACCTATGTGACATTAATTATTGCCTTACTGGTTTTGGTTGGTTCTTTCATACTAATGAGCTATGGAAGTTATATTGGCGAAATAGCCAGCGGACATTGATACATATCTGGGGTGTGGCGAGCCAAAAAGCTTCGGTAAGCGAGACCCATATTTATGTTGTTCAGCATATTTTTTGAAAAGCAAAGCTTTGCATTTATCAAATCAAGCGCAAGTGTATAATTTACTTTTGTTGAACTTTAAAAGTTTAACAATATTCGCCAAAAATGAATAAAAACAATTTTATATCTGAATAATTACAAAATGAAGAAAACGGTAAAACAATTATTCCTGTTTACAATCGCATTGGTTTGTAATATTGGGATATGGAATTATGCTTCAGCAAACGAAAAGAATGAATCGACACCATATGGTGGAAAGCCACGGCCGATTCCGGGAAGAATTGAAGCGGAGAATTTTGATGAGGGAGGAGAAGGAGTTGCTTATCATGATTTTGAGGCGGCAAATCTTGCTGGTCAATATCGCCTTTCTGAAGGAGTTGAACCCATGAATATTTCAAGTGGTGGAGGCAAAAAAGTGGGGTATATCAGAAATGGTGAATGGTTAAATTATACGGTTGATGTAAAAGCTTCTGAAAAATATATTCTGAAACTTCGGATGGGTACACCCTTTTCAAGCAGTAAAGTTTGGGTTGAAGTAAATGGTGAAGACAAAACCGGCAAACTGCAAATTCCAAATACAGGAAATTTTGAAAACTGGCAAACCATAGCAGTCGATATTGAACTTCAGGCGGGAGAACAAAAAATGCGTCTCAATTTCGAAACCAATGACAATTATGTTGGCGATATCGATTGGTTTGAAGTGGTGGATTCTACAACGGCTGCAAGAGATAAATTCTGGTCTGATTTGGAAACAAAAAGAGTGGAATCTGACAGCAGCATTGTCTGGACACAGGTTGCTCCCGGGAACTCCGGATTTGCTAATTTAATGCGCTACCATCCAACCATTCCGGGACGTGTTGTGCAGTGTCCCGATATGCTGAATCTTTATCAAAGTAACAACAATGGAACATCCTGGTATAATATTAAAGATCCGGATGGAAATGGGGAAATGACTCATGTTCGCGATTTGTATTATTCACAAAGTAATCCGGAACTGGGATTAGCCGTTGAAATGTCACAGGTATGGATTTCTCAGGATACAGGAAAGTTTTGGAGCATTGTACCTAATTGTCCATGGTATGTTCTGGATAGTGATGGAACCGACCGCGAAGGTTGGAAAAACAAAGTTGCTTCCTTGGCTATCGATCCAAATGACAAAAATACATGGTTTGTTGGGGGAGGTTCAAATGCCCGGGGACAGGAATGGCTATCGTGTTATAAAGATGCCACAGCAGCCAATCCAAGAGGTTCATCGCATGTCAATCAGGGAAAACTATGGAGAACAAATGATTTTGGAACTACATGGAAACTGGTGAATTCAGGACTGGACAGTAAAGTTCAAATCGGAAGGATAATTGTCAATCCTAAAAATTCAAATCAGGTATTTGTTTCGTCACAATATGGCGTTTATCGTTCCGATGATGAAGGAACTACCTGGAATCAGATTACTGAAGGTAAGCTGGATAATAATATCATTATGGACATGGATTTCTACTTCAATTCAGAAGACAGTTCATTTGTTCTGTATGTAATCGATCAGGTGCAATATCATTCTAATGGTAATACAACTAGAAATTCAGGCGGTATATTTAAATCTGATGACGAAGGGGAAACCTGGACAAATATTACCGGTAACCTTTACATTGATATTAATCGTTTAACCGGTGGCGTTTCAAACAGTTACTACAAGTACATCGCAATGTGGTTTGGAATTAACGAAAACCAGGCAAAAACAACTTACCCTGTTTTACCCCAAAATGCACTTCAGGTATTTAACATGATTAGCACAGACCCAAGCCGAAAAGGAGCTTTGTATATTGGATTTGCCGATCCACAGATTGCAAATTCTTTTACTCCGGGAAGAGTCTGGACAACTGCTAACGATGGTGAAGAGTGGATAAACACAGCGCGTTTATATGCTCCGGCATGGGAAAGAGATAAAGCTTACTGGCAGGAACGTGGAAATCCTTACAATAAAAATATGGTAGTAGGGCATCAATCTCCGGCACAACAATGGGGGACTGATTACCCCTTGCGCTCTGCACGTGGAATGGATGTTGGAGTTGATGGAAGTGTGATGATAATTGTTGATCATAGCACCATGTTAAGTACAGATTACGGCGAAACATGGAATCAGGTGGATGAAGATTATACACCTGACGGAAACATTATGGGACGAGGAAATAGTAATCTTCCCGGTGAAACCTTGCTTCAGGATAAACGATTGGACAAGATTCTTTTAGGTTCAGGAGAGCACCATCTTTGGATTCCAACCGATGATGGTAAAGATGGTAGACAAGCTTTAAAATATGTAAACAGCATTCAGGAAACGGTAAGTGCCATGGCCACCGATCCGTATGATTCTGATATTGTTTATTCTACTTCTTTCCGTCAGCAATACAAAGAGAATGTTTTCAGAAGTACGGATGGCGGGTTAAACTGGAAATTATATGGTCGTGCAACACCAGTTTCCTCAAGCATTTGGGGAGAGGATATGCGCACACATGCTTTAACTGTGGATCCTATTGATGAAAACATCATTTATTTTGGGGTGACACAATATACCAATAAAGACAAATTTGATGGTAAAAACGGTTTCTATTTTTCAAATAACAGGGGTAAATCGTTTAAAACAAGAAACAATGGTTTGCCTCATAATGCAAGAATCCAGGATATACTAATCGATCCAAGAGACAGTACCCGTGCCTCGATTTTTGCAGCAGCCGAAAAATGTACATTTAACCAGGATATACCTCAGGCTGACGGTGGTTTGTATCATACCACAAATCATGGTGAAAACTGGACAAAAATTAAAATGCCAGCTTCGGTTGAAGGAGCAACACATTTGGTATTGGATCACACCAATCGAATGTATGTTACAACCGGTTATCGTGGCGGAGGTTCAGGGGTTTGGTATACCGATGATTTTGGTGAAACATGGCATCAGACCTTTAAATATGCAGGAGCTGAATGTGTTGATGTATCGCCATTTGATCATAATTTATTGGTGGTTACAGTAGATTTTCTTGCAAAGAATCCGGGATTGTATTTTAGTAGAGACAGAGGAGAAACATGGACAAAAAGTAACAAAGATATTGGAATTCCTCACCGTATCAGAGATGTTGAATTTGATGTTCATGATGCTTCCCAGCTATGGATGGCTACTGTTGGATGTGGTTTTTATAAAGGAGCGATAGAGAATGGAGAATCTGTTCAGGTGGTTGAAGTGAGTCCAAAATCAGTAGATTACGAAATGGGTGTGGACAGACAGCTTTCTGCGGAAATAATTAATCCGGAATTTGCAGGAGAAAATATTATCTGGAAATCGGTAAATAACGGAATTGCTACCATTGATGAAAATGGAAGGTTTACACCACATAGCAGGGGAAAAGTGAAAATATGGGCAACCACTGAAGATGGCAGATACTCAGATTATTGTGTGTTGGTAGTTCACGATCCAACTACTTCAAGCGAGGCAGTAAAAATAGATAGAGAGATTAAAGTTTATCCAAATCCGGCAAATCGACTTATACATATTGAAAATATTCATGTTAACGATAGACTTGTGATTCACAATATATCAGGTCAGAAACTTAAAGAACTTGTAGGAGAAACAACAATTGATATTTCAAATCTTGTACAGGGAATTTATGTGGTTAAGGTCTACAGCGGAAATAAAATTTCTACGACAAAGTTTGTAAAAAAATGATATCGTAACTAAGGTTATAGACAAAAGGATGTAATTTTTTTTTAGAGATGACATCCTTATTGCATCCCGGGTCTGGCGTCCCGAAAGCTTTCGGGATCAAACCGCCATTAATTAATCGCTAATCGGTACCGAAAGATTTCGGTCCGCGAGACCCAAATCCATGTTTTACAACATGAATTCTCTTTGCAAAGCTTTGCGCAAAGCTTTGCATTTAAACCGATAAAATAAGGGCTTGCAGGCCATTTGAATTTGTGGCATATTTAAGCCAAAATAGAAAATAAAAAGGCAAAATGTACAGACTAAAATTATTGGCAATTATTCTTTTAGGAAGTGTAATCTTAAATGCACAGGAAAAATTTGAACCCAATTGGGAATCTCTGGCAAAAGAACCGCCAACCTGGTTTCAGGATGCCAAGTTTGGAATTTATGCACATTGGGGGCCATCCTCTGCTGCTTATACAGATATGGAAGAAGGACAGTTTTTAGGTGGCTGGCATGGTAAACAGATGTATCAAAAGGATCAACCTAATTACACCCATCATACAAAACTTTTTGGACCGCCGGAAGAATTTGGATATGACGATTTATGCAGAGCTTTTAACCCATCAGGTTTTGATGCAAAAAAATGGGCAGAATTATTTGCTGCTTCAGGAGCAAAATTTGCCGGTCCGGTTGCCATGCACCACGATAATTTTGCCATGTGGGACAGCAAAGCTACCCGCTGGAATTCAGTAAATCATGGAGGAAAAGACATTTCGGGTGAATTGAAAAAAGAAATTGAGGCACGTGGAATGCGATATATGGCTTCTTTCCATCATGCTTATACCTGGATTTATTTTTCTCCGGTTCACCAGTTGGTTGATGTTGATCCAAAAGATTACGATTTGTTTACAGAGAAACATCTTGAGTCTGATCCTCCTTCAGAAAGATTTCATAAAGAGTGGTGGGCGAAACTAAAAGAGTTTATCGATGTTTATGAGCCGGATATGCTTTGGTTCGACTGGTGGTTGGAAAACCTCGATGAAGAATACCGCAAGAAGTTTTTGGCCTATTATTACAACAAAGGTTTGGAGTGGGATAAAGAGGTGGCTGTTTGTTTTAAGGAAACTACTTTCCCTGAATCGGTTGCCATTCGTGACTATGAGCGTGGTCGTCCAAACCAGCCAAAACACCCGGCATGGTTAACCGATACTTCTCCGGGAGCATGGTTCTACCGTTCAAATGCAAAGTTTGTTCATGCCAACGAATTGGTGGACATTTTAGTGGATATTGTGGCCAAAAATGGTTGTATGTTGTTAAATGTTCCTCCGGATCCGGATGGAACAATTCCACAGGTAATGCAGGATTTGCTTATCGAAATGGGAGAGTGGTTGGAAGTAAACGGAGAAGCAATTTACAAAACCCGTCCATGGACGATCTTTGGTGAAGGGCCAACACGAATTGCTGCAGGCGGACATAAAATCGAAGAAAAAACAAAAATTGAATACACCAACGAGGATATTCGTTTTACTAAAAAATCGGATACTGAATTTTATGCCATTGTAATGGATGAAATCGACTGGCAATTGAAAATAAAATCGTTAAGTACACAACTTGGAGTTTTAAACACAGAAATACTTTCAGTTGAACTTCTGGGCAGCGATGAGAAAATTGAGTGGCAAAGAAATAAAGATGGCCTGGTAATCAGGGCACCAAAAGAATATCCAACTAGGCATGCTCACACTTTCAAAATTACTTTGGAAGGATACAAGGAAAGAGATATTGATGGTGGAATGTAGGCTTTGAATCTGGATTCACTTCAATTAAGAATTAATGGCTAAAGCCGACTTTAGATTTTATAATTTCACCCAGCTAAAGCAGGGTGTAATATTTGTACATTTTACACCGGGTTTTAACCCGGTGATTTTCAAAAAAAAGATTGACAGGCTTCAGCCTTTGAAAGAAATTTAGGAAAGATTAAAATAATGAATAAATCTATACCAGGGCTTTGGGGATTGCTGTTTTTGTTGGTAGTAAGTTATTCTTGTTCAATGCAGCAAAAAAACATCCCCGACCAATCTTTTAATGCAGAATGGTTGTTTCAGAAAGGAGATCCTGAAAATGCAGAATCAGCAGAATTCGACGACAGTGACTGGCGTAAACTTGATTTACCACACGATTGGGCAATTGAAGGTCCGTTTAAAAAAGGAAGTGATTTGAGAACCGGAGGTTTACCGGTTGCCGGAACTGCTTGGTATAGAAAACATTTTAAGATAGAAAAATCAATGTCAGGCAAAATGGTTTCTGTTGAGTTTGACGGAGCTATGAATAATGCAAAAGTGTGGGTAAATGGCTCGTATGTCGGAGAGCGTCCATTTGGTTATATCGGTTTTGAATTTGATATCACTCCATTTGTAAAATTTGGTGAAGAGAATGTAATTGCAGTTCGTTTGAATCCGGAAGATATTGCTGCACGTTGGTATCCCGGAGCAGGAATTTATAGAAATACACGAATAAAATACAACAACCCGGTTCATATTCCACAATACGGAACTTTTATTACAACTCCTGAAATTTCAGATGCCAGAGCAAAGGTGAATATTCTTACAGAAATTAAGAATGCAGAAGAAATTCAGAAAAATGGAGTATTACAAACTGTTATAGTTGATAAAAATGGAAACAAAGTTGTAACCGTAACATCTGATTTTTATTTACCGGAGAATAGCTCAGAAAAAGTTGAACAGGATGTCATTATAAAAAATCCAGAACTATGGCATTTAAACACTCCAAATTTATATACCGCCATTTCAGAGGTTTTTCTGGATGGAAATGTTGTTGATAAATATGAAACAGAATTTGGAATTCGTACCATAGAATTTACACCAAACGATGGTTTTTTGTTAAACGGAAAAAGGGTGCAATTCCAGGGAGTTTGTATGCACCACGATTTAGGCCCTCTTGGAAGTGCATTTAATTATCGTGCTCGCGAAAGACAAATGGAGATTATGAAAAGTATGGGTGTAAATGCATTGCGCACAGCTCATAATCCACCTGAACCGGAATGGTTGGAAATTTGCGACCGAATGGGAATTCTTGTTCAGGTTGAAGCTTTTGATGAATGGCAACTTGGAAAAGTAGCTAATGGATATAACAAACATTTTGATGAATGGCATGAGCAGGATTTGAGGGAAATGATTCGTCGCGATCGAAATCATCCATCAGTAATCATGTGGAGTATTGGAAATGAAATTCTTGAACAAAACAGAGAGGATGGCTGGAAACTGGCGAAACATCTCAACGATATTTGTCACGAAGAAGACAACACCAGACCAACCACTGCAGGTTTTAATTACTATCCGGCTCCATACAAAAATAAGTTGGCATTTCATGTTGATGTGGTTGGATTAAATTACTGGCCACTTCAATACAAAGAGCTAAAAGAAAAATACCCGGAAATGATTCTGTATGGTTCTGAAACATCATCGCAAACCAGTAGTCGTGGAATTTATCATTTACCAATCGAAGCAAAAGAAAGACACGAAACCAACCAGGTAAGTAGTTACGATGCCATTGTTGGTCCGCCATGGGCATATCCTCCCGATGCAGAATTTGATGCTTTGGAATCGGAGCCTGCAAGTTTGGGTGAGTTTATTTGGACTGGTTTTGATTACCTGGGAGAACCAACTCCTTATGCAGGCCGTGATAACACAACCAATGGCAGATGGACAATTGACTGGCCTTCTCGTTCGTCATATTTTGCTCCGGTTGATTTGGCTGGTTTCCCAAAAGACAGATATTATTTGTATCAAAGTCAGTGGACAAAAGAACCTATGGTTCATCTTTTACCACATTGGAACTGGGAAGGTATGGAAGGCCAGAAAATACCGGTATTTGTCTATACCAATTGTGATGAGGCAGAGCTTTTCTTAAATGGAAAATCAATGGGCAAAAAGGTTAAAGGGAAAGACTTTACAAAAATTCCCGCTGAATTTCACTTTTTTGAAAAAGGCATGTACAAAACAAAATATCGCTTGTCGTGGGATGTTCCATATCAGGCGGGCGAACTGAAAGTTGTTGCATTTAAAGATGGTAAAGCTGTTGTTGAAAAAGCTGTAAAAACTGCTGGAAAACCGGCTAAGATTTTATTAGAAGCTGATAGGTCTACAATTGCAGCAGATGGACTGGATTTGTCGTTTGTAACAGTCACTATTCTGGATGAGAATGACAATATTTGCCCAATGGCAGATAACCTTGTTGAATTTAAAATTGAGGGTGAAGGAACACTTCGTGCGGTAGAAAATGGGGATCCTACAGCTACTACTTCTTACCAGGCATCAGAACGTGCTGCATTTAGCGGTTTGTGTCTGGCAATTTTAAAATCAACAAAAAATGCCGGAAACGTTAAGTTATACGCAACCTCAAAGGGATTAGAATCATCAGAATTAAGTATTAAAACAGAATAAGATAGAAGCATGAAGACTGCAAAAATGATTTTCGTAATTTAAACTCAATTCGTTCACCCCAATCCGCCAGCTGGCGGAAGCGAATTGATGGTCTTTGCTTCCTTTAGGGCGGGGTAATCAAAGAAAATCAATTTGTCTAAGGAGTTTATAATTGAATATATTTTAAAACAGAATAAGATAAAAGCATGAAGAGAAGATTTGGAATATTAAGAATCAACCTCCTGATACTATCGGTTTTAACCGTATTTTCAGGAAACGCACAGGAAGTTGTTATTGACATAGATCCTACGGAAAGCAGAGCCATCAGCGGGCATATGGAATTAAACCGTCAGAAATATTTTAATTTATCACATGGTGGGAAAAACTTTGAAGCAAAAATCAATAGTTCGTCACAATCCGACAGATATTTGAAAGAACTTGAAATGTCTTTTGGACGTGATTTGGGAATGGTAAACTCAGCCGTTCGTTGGGGAGGTGGAATTGTAAGAGAAGATGCTTCTCGTCCCGGTTATATCGATGTAGATCATTTAAGAAAAAATGCAAGTCCAGGTGAAGGAACTACCAGTAGTTTAATTAGGTTTTTATTCCCTGAGAACCTTGGTATAGCTAATCACGACAATCATAATGCTTACCCCGAATTTATGGAACAAAGAACTACAAGTCAGGCTGGTGAACATGGCAAGCTTCCGATAAATAGTGAGGCAGCAGGAGAATTAGCAGCAAATCTCTTAAAATACAATTTCACCGATTGGACCCGGCCAGCAACTTTCGAGCCTATCAACGAACCACATTGGGCAATCGACAAAGGTTTATTAGCTGGATTGCACTTATCTATTTGGGAAAAGGCAAAAGAGCTGGAAGTATCAACATTAATTGGAGGCCCTTGTTCTTCAGTAGGATATTACTACAAAAAGAATTACCAGAGTTTTTCAGGAATGAAGGAATTTATAGATAATACCGAATGTAAACTCGATTTTTATTCCTTCCATGTATACGATTATTTGACCTGGAATAATACAGAAAACGATTTTACCGGAAGGATTTCAACAGGATTGCCTATTGAAGGAGTACTCGACCTAATGCAAAACTATACTAAAAATCAATATGGTAAAGATGTTCAACTTGTATTTAGCGAACATGGTGGTTATATATATCAAAATCAGGACGGAGCTTTGGATTTTTTGGCAAACAAATATTTCCCCGGCTCAGGTTTCGAATTTGAGATGAAAAGGCGTTCAATCAGCAATTTTATCATGGTTAACAGCGCGATTGCCAATACCATGACTTTTATGAATCATCCGGATATTGTAAAAAAAGCAGTGCCTTTTATTTTGCTCGAATCATTTGATTGGGATCCATATTATTATTCCTCGCTTTTGGTAGCCGATAATTTTACCAATAAAACCAAATGGCAGGAGTCTCAACTCATTCATTTTTACGAGTTTTTTAAAGAGGTAAAAGGCAGAAGGGTACAATCTGTTTGTGCTGATTTGGATATTCAACAGCATGCATTTGTCGATGGAAATAAACTTTTTATTGTATTGAATAATCTTTCCGATAAAAAAGAAATGTTAAAACTGAATTTGCCGGAAGTAGGAATTCAATCCATGCAAATCAGACGTTTGGGAAGAAACGAAGATTTAACTCCTTACATTGAAGAAAATGTGGTTTCATCTCTTGAAGGACTAAAAATTGAAGGATATGAGAAAATGGTTATTACGGTTGAATATCAGGATGTGGTTAAAGAGAAAAGATATATCAATGAAGTGCCATATTATGGCGATAAAATAACCAAACAATTCTCCGGTTCGAGCCAGTTTAAAGTTGAAATTCCTGATTTGGAAGGCGCTCAGTATGCGATCTTAAGAGTAGGAATCAGCCGTCCTGCAGGAACAAATAAACAACTCGAAATTGCTATAAACAATAACCGATTAACAATTCCTTACGAAGATCATGCTCATAAACTTGAAAACAATGATGAATATGCCAGTACAAAAATTATCAGAATTGATACTTCGATGTTGCAAAACTCAAATTCAATCATAGTAAAATTCTCTGAAGGAAAATTGGGTGGTGTAGGTTCTGTTGTTTTACGAGTTGGTTATTTAACTTCAGATGAAGTTTCAGGAGTTGAGTTTTCTACAGATAGTTTAAATTTATACAAAGGGGAAGAAAAGGTTTTAAAAGCAAAAGTATTGCCACAATCGGCCGGAAATAAAATGCTTGAATGGGAATCTCTTTCACCTGATATCTTATCGGTTTCTACTGATGGTTCAGTAAAAGCTTTAGAAAATGGAATGGGAAAAGTTGTAGTAAAAACAGTTGAAGGAAATAAAACGGATACATTAAAAGTTCATGTTTCTACTTTATCTATTTCGGTTTTAGCAAATAAATCGAATTGGGAAGTTATTTACGCTGATAACGAAACTGGTTCATCCAGGGAAGCAAAGGAAAATGTAATCGACGACCGCACATTAACCATGTGGTCAACCACTTACCGGGGAGATTCAATACCCGAACTTCCACATGAGCTTTGGATTGATTTAAAAGAGGAGTCAACTCTTACTAAATTTCAGTATTTGCCACGACAGGATTCAAGATACGATGGTACGGTTGATGAATATGAGTTGTATGTTACAAACGATACATTAAACTGGGGAGAACCGGTTGCAAAGGGTGAGTTTATATATGACAAATCCAATACTTACTGGCACAAACAAATTCAAAATATAGTTTTGGCAACTCCGGCCACAGGAAGATATGTAAAATTTAAGGCATTAAGTGAAGCTCAAAATAAAGGACTTCAGGTAACATCTGCTGCAGAATTTTATGCTTACACATCAGCAAAAGGAATTTCAATTCCGGATGAAATAACATTGGAAAAGGGTGAAAAGAAAAGTTTACCCAATGTACTTTCAATGCCCGGAGATGGAGTGATAGATAAAAGTTTGTTAATATGGTCTAGCTCAAATCCTGAGATAGTTTCAGTAGGTTACGCTACAATGGAAGCAAAATCGGCGGGAGTTGCAGAAATAACAGTTTCAACAATTGGAGGACAATATTCGGCAACAAGCACTGTGGAAGTAACGATTCCGACATCGGTAGAAGAGATTGTACAAGGTGGTGATGTTAAAATCTATCCAAATCCTGTAACAAATAATCAGGTTAATTTGGTGTTTCCTTCAATTGTAAATAATTTATCTGTAAAACTATATAATGTTGCAGGAGGATTGATTGCTGAAGAATCTTTTTTCTCAACAAGCCATGCTTTGGTTGACATAAATCGAGCAAATTACCAGGGTGTGGCAATCGTAAAAGTTGTGGCCGATAATGAGTATTTGACTGAAAAGGTAGTGGTTCAGTAAATATTGAATAACTAATTTAATAAAAGAATAAATTGTAGAAGGTTATATCAAAACGAGGATTAAAAAGAAAATGAACTTATTATTAGAAAGGAAGTCCTTGGTAATTTACCCCTAAATCCCTTAAGGGGGACTTTAAGCCTCCCACTTTGGGGAGGTTTGGAGGGGTCATAAGAAAGTTGGTTATAAATTGTAAGTTCTTTAATTGAAATTTAATTTTTGATACATCCTCTTAATCACATATAAAAAACTATAAACCAACTAAATTATATAGAAATGAAAAGAATACTGTTTTTACTCCCCGTTATTGCAATACTGTTTGCAAGTGTATCCAGTGCCGAAAAAGCCAGCGAAGAAAAGGTGAAATATGAAGCAAACTGGGAATCGTTAGCAAAACATAACATTGAACCTGAGTGGTTTAAAGATGCAAAGTTTGGAATTTACTTTCACTGGGGGCCTTATTCCGTACCTGCTTTTTCGAGTGAATGGTACCCGCGCTGGATGTATTTTAAAGATAGGGAAGACGGATGGGGACACGAAGTTTATCCACATCATAAAAAGACTTATGGTGAGCCTGAAGACTTTAACTACCATGATTTTATCCCGATGTTTCAGGCAGAACACTTTGATGCTGCTGATTGGGCTGATCTTTTCCAAAAATCAGGAGCACAATTTGCCGGTCCGGTTGCACAGCACCACGATGGTTTTGCCATGTGGGATAGTGAATTAAATCCCATGAACAGTATGGATAAAGGACCCAAAAAAGATATTACCGGTGATTTATTCAAAGAATTGAAAAAACGTAAGATGAAAACCATTGCCACTTTCCACCATGCACGAAACCTGCAGCGATACAAAGACGATCCCTCGAACTGGGCCGGTCAGGGGAGGAATGTGGCACCCAACAGTCATTACCCTTATCACCCCGATTATGCCACTTCTACCACCGATCCTGAATTAAAATATCTTTATGGAAATATCCCGGAAGCTGAGTTTAATGAATACTGGCTGGGGCAGGTAAACGAAGTAGTTGATAAATATGCACCCGATTTAATCTGGTTCGATTCGTGGTTGGATCAGATGCCGGAAGAATATCGACAGAAAATGGTGGCGCATCATTATAACACCGGAGTTAAGCGCGGACAGGAACCAATAGTTTTTTTCAAACAAAAAGATTTACCTGACGATGTTGCTTTGGTGGATATTGAACAGGGCGGAAAAACAGATATATCAGAAAAATACTGGCTTACAGATATTACAATTAGTTTTGGGAGTTGGTGTTATACACAGGGGCAAACCTATAAAGATCCTTCTTTGGTGATTAGAAATATGATTGATGTGTGGAGTAAAAAAGGAGTAGTACTTCTGAATGTTTCTCCGCGTGCCGATGGAATCATTCCCGATGAACAAAGAGCCGTGCTTTATGCCATTGGAGAATGGATAAATAAACACGAAGAAGCTGTTTATAATACTCGCGCCCATTCGGTTTTTGGTTACGGAATAGCGGAATTTGAGAAAGGCCATTTTGGAGGACAATCAGCAACCATGAAATATACAAAAGATGATATTCGTTTTACAACTTCAAAAGACGAAAAGGCTCTGTATATTTATTCTTTAGGATTACCAAAAGAAAATTCTCAAATGGAATTTACGAATGTTTTTGACACTCACAAAGATGTAAAAAGTGTGAAAGTAGTTGGTTCTGGTGCTGATGTAAAATGGGAAGTTGCCGATGAAAAATTGAAAATAACGACTCCGGTTGCGGAGAAAATGAATGAAATTGCAACAGTTTTTAAAGTTGACTTTAATTAATAAAAATATGAGTTACAAAAATCATTTAGACTTTTTTGTAAAAGTATTTCTTTTAATTGGATTAATTCTTCAAGTTAATTCAAAATTATATTCACAAGCCGATTCCACTGGTATGCGTGGTTTAACATCTCTTGAAATTACAGCTGAGATGGCACCCGGAATCAATTTGTTTAATACGCTTGATGCCATTTGTACCTGGTGTACAAATAATAAAAATGGATTGGGAAGTGAAACGGTTTGGGGGAATCCTTTCACCAAACCTGAAATGATAAAAGCTTTTGCGGACAGAGGATTTAAGACATTAAGAATTCCGGTTACATGGTATAATCATATGGGAGCTGCACCGGATTTTATTATTGATACTGCTTGGATGGATAGGGTGGAAGAAGTGGCTAATTTCGCCCTCGATAATAATATGTATGTTATTATTAACCTGCATCATGAAGATTTAAAATCAGGCAGACCAGGAACATGGATTAGCACAACCTACGAAAAACAGGAGGCCGTTGCAGATCAATTGGAAAAAGTTTGGACACAAATAGCTACACGGTTTAAAGATTATAATGACTACGTGATTTTTGAAACGATGAATGAACCACGTGAGGTTGGCGGAACCAAAGAATGGGAAGGTGGTACTGCTGAACATCGCGAGGTAATGAATGCGCTAAATCTTGCTGCCGTAAATGCAATTAGAGCTACAGGTGGTAATAATGAATCAAGGTTTATTATGCTTCCTCAGGTTGGTGCAAATGTAGCTTCGGCACTTGATGCATTGGTAATTCCAAATGATGATCCGAATACAATTGTTTCTGTTCATGCTTATTATCCGTATTGGTTTACAATAGGAGGCGGTACCGATAAATGGGGTACAGCGACTGAAGTAAGAGCATTGGAAAATGCTTTTGCACCTCTGTCTAAAAAATTTGTCGCAAACGGAATTGGTGTGGTAATGGGTGAATGGGGAGCAGGAAATCAGGATAACTATGATCAAAGAATAAACTATTACCAGACATATACAAACATTTGTAAAAAATATGGAATTACCCCGGTTACATGGATTTATGATTTTAACAGAAAAACCTTAACATGGGAAAATCCTTTGATAGAAGAGGCTATTTTACAAGCTTATGATTCTACATTTATTCTTGCTGAAGACTTGACTCTTGATATTACATCGGATACATTATTTGTGGGCGAAACGCTTCAATTGTCAGCTACAATATTCCCTGATACTGTGAGTACAAAAGAAATCGGTTGGGTTTCAAGAAATGGTGATATTGCTTCTGTAAATTCAAAGGGCTTAATTACCGCTAAATCAAGAGGTACTGTTAAAAT
>ENA-ORCQ01000056-ORCQ01000056.1-marine-metagenome-genome-assembly--contig:-NODE-56-length-116697-cov-4.380981_pt1 | contig 116697 bp, 86 predicted proteins | sample MGYA00237780_ERZ508510 | MGnify/ENA primary metagenome ERZ508510 (study PRJEB26181, sample SAMN06268981) | marine metagenome | isolation source: Tt an E2 anaerobic enrichment on eucalyptus from sediment...
TGAGCAATTTGTAAAATTCACAATCCTTGCCCAGATATTTATCGAGACTAACTCCAATAATATTTTCAGCAGTAACTACAGATTGATTAAACCCGGAAATATGTGTAAAAACAGTTGGTACCTCTTTGTCCGGGAAATGGTATTTATAATGTTTAAATAAAGAAATTAACTGTTCTTCGATTACTTGAAATTCAGAGAATTCCTGCTCAACACTGTTTTTAATATCTAAGATCATGGTATCAGACAGGAACAGTTTAAAATCTTCTAAAAAATAATCGTCTCCCAAACCTCCAATCTGTATTACTTTGTAGGTAAAAAGATCGAAATATTCAGGATATTCGTTACTCAGATTGGTAATAGCCTGCAATGTATCTTTTTCGCTTAACGAGAATAATTTCTGCTCAAACCGAACAATTTCAACTTCCTCATCGATTTCCGAGATATCAACTTTTAAACGATTGGAATTACAACTCCAAAAAACAAGTAAAAAGATAATTGCAGAAAGGGAATATATTTTATAGTTCATTTTATTTGAAATTTAATTCAATACGTTTAGGCAAAAATAATATTGCTAATGTGAACTAAAAATTGGAGATTTGCAATCACAAAATAGGTTTAAAGTTTAAAATTCAAAGTTTAATGATTTAGCATTTCTCTCTTTAAACTTTAAACCTTTTAACTTTAAACTGTTTCTATGAAAGTTGCATTAGCTCAGTTAAATTATGCCATCGGTGATTTTGAAGAAAATCCGGCAAAAATAATTTCTCAAATTGAAAGGGCAAAAAAAGACGGAGCCGACCTGGTTGTTTTTTCCGAATTATCAGTAACCGGTTATTACCCGCATGATTTGCTGGAGAAAAAAGAGTTTATTGAAAAGGCGGAAAATGCTGTTGAAAGAATTGCCGGGCATTGTAACGCAATAGCAGCAATTATCGGGGCTCCACGCATCAACGAAGGAGAAAAAGGCAAACAACTTTTTAATTCGGCATTTTTTTTAAATGAAGGAAAAGTTCAATACGTTCAAAATAAAACCCTGCTTCCTACCTACGACATTTTTGATGAATACCGCCATTTTGAGCCCAATAAAAAATTTGATATTGTTGAATATAAGGGCAAAAAAATTGCCATTACAATTTGCGAAGATTTATGGGACGAATTGCCTACAGCCAATGAATTTGGAAAAGACAAACTTTACCAGGTTTCACCATTGGAAGAATTGTCGAAACTAAATCCCGATTTTGTTGTGAATTTATCGGCATCACCTTTTTCGTACAATCAGGAAGGATGGCGCAAAAATGTATTAATCAACAAAGCCAAAAGATACCAATTGCCAATTTTTTATGTAAATCAGATTGGTGCACAAACAGAACTGGTTTTTGACGGAGGATCGGTTTTTATTGATTCCCGGGGAGATATCGTTAAAGAAATGAGATATTTTAACGAAGATTACCTAGTTGTTGATATGAACGATATTGGCAGTCAGCAACTTCAGCCAAAAACAGAAACCATTGAAAAAATTCATGATGCACTTGTACTTGGAATTCGTGATTATTTTCAAAAAATGGGCTTCAAAAAAGCAACACTTGGCCTTTCAGGAGGTATTGATTCTGCAGTGACTGTTGCTTTGGCAGTAAAAGCGGTTGGAGCTGAAAACGTTCGGGTTCTTCTGTTACCTTCAAAATATTCATCGGACCACAGCATTGAAGATGCCAGAAAACTGGCGGAGAACCTGAATATTCAATATGACATTTTAAATATTCAGTCAGCAGTCGACGAGTTTGAAAAAGCACTTTCACCAATATTTAAAGAAACTACCTCGGATGTAACAGAAGAAAATATTCAGGCACGTGCACGTGGAATATATTTAATGGCCATCTCAAATAAATTTGGACATATTCTTTTAAATACTACGAATAAAAGTGAATGTGCAGTAGGCTACGGAACACTGTATGGTGATATGAATGGTGGAATTGCAGTATTGGGAGATGTATATAAAATGGATGTTTTTGGCTTGGCACATTTTATTAATCGTGAAAGAGAAATTATTCCTGAAAACTCCATAACCAAGCCACCTTCTGCAGAACTCAGGCCCGACCAAAAAGATACCGATTCTTTACCTGAATATAAGGATTTGGATAAAATGCTATTTAGTTATATAGAAATGAATATGTCGCCCAAAGAAATTATAGCACTCGGATTTGAAGAAAATGTCGTACGAAAAGTAATCAGGTTGGTTAACATAAACGAATATAAAAGATTTCAGGCTGCTCCTATTTTAAGAATAAGTTCAAAAGCTTTTGGTTTTGGCAGAAAAATGCCACTTGTAGCGCGATACTAGTATTAACAATTATTACACGCAAAAGAAACACTTATTAATTTAAATGAAATTCATTGTAAAATTATCGTTAAAAATGAATTTGTGTTAACCTTTTTTTTTTTAGCTTTGATGCTGTAAAACATACAGATTAGCTACATGTTAAATACCGACTTTAGTATAAAAGATATTCTCGATAACCCGAAATCTATTTTTTACCTTTTATCACCTGAAGAAAAAGAGGAAGTCCAGCATCATGTTTCCTTTTCCAGTTTCAGAAAAAATGAATTTATTTTTAAAGAAGGTGACAAACCGAATGGTTTAATTACCCTTGTTGAAGGGAAAGTAAAGATTTACAAGGAAGGTGTTGGTGGCCGGGAACAGATCATTCGTATGGCTAAACCACTTGGAATTATAGGTTATCGTGCCTTATTAAGTTTCGAAAATCATATTGCTTCTGCACTAACACTTGAAGAATCTGTAATTTGTACCATAAGTTCAGATTTTGTGCTAAACAAAGCATTAAAAAACAGCGATTTTTCGTTTAAAATAATACAAAAACTGTCCAAAGAACTGGCATTCGCAAATGGCAGAATGGTTACTTTAACGCAAAAACATATTCGTGGCCGGCTTGCTGAATCATTGTTACTTTTAAAAGATAAATATGGTGTTGAAAACGACGGTAATACCTTAAAGGTTTACTTGTCGAGAGAAGATATCGCAAATTTATCTAACATGACTACCTCAAATGCAATTCGTACTTTGTCGACTTTTGCAAGCGAGCGGGTAATTGCAATCGACGGTAGAAAGATAAAAATTCTGGATCCTGCCCGATTGGAAAGGGTTAGTAAACTTGGATAGAAAAATATATACGATTACAAAGCCATTGGTATTTTACTGATGGCTTTTTTTGTTGAATTTGACCAATTATTAACTGTTATTCAATACACTATCACTTTTTGAACATGTTTCTCTTTTTGAGAAGTCAGTTCAAAAATCACTAAACCATGAGGAAGTTGATCCTTTTTAATAATGTTCATATTTAATCCCTGATTCAGCATAACACTCCTTCGGATTAAAAGAGAACCTGATGCATTGTATATCCTCAAAATGTAATTTGATTCAGATTCACCTGTAAAATTAAGATGTACATAGTTCTCACTTTGAAATATAAAATACCTGGAATGACTTTTTACTGTATTTGCTGAAGTTAAAGTGTCTCTCTGAATTAAAAGAACAGCAGGTTCGCTTTCTCCAAAACCATCATTTACCGCTAACACAGATAATTCTCCGGACTGAAAATTTTCTTCAAAATATACATTTATTAAATCTGAATCACCAACTCCCTTCATGCCATTGCTTAATATCCAATGATAATCTGTAGCATTAAAAACCGGTTCAACATTATAAGTTATACTTAATTCATTAGCCTTAATTTTAGAAGGCCCAAATATTTGTTTAGGTTTTTCAGGAACATTGTAATAATGTATAGATTTCATTTCAACCTTCTCTCTAAGGGGAATAAGGTCAAACTCAATTGTGTCTGCAGTAACATTAACCAGCAAATAATTCTCATCTTCTACCTCTCCCATTCCCGATGCTATTAAACTAACATTTTCCCATTTGTCGTAAAATGCTGCTATGGCATCAGGATTTCCACCAACATCCCCTGCAAACAGATAAAACTCCATTTCAGGGTATTTTTGAAAAATTGGAAAAACCTCATCCCAAAAATTTGAATAACCGCTAATCTGTGCATACCTTGAACGGCTGTTGCTTCTGACATTTTTATACTTCTCATGGCTGTTCCATAGTATTTCATGAAAGAAAATAAATACATTTTTTGAATTTGTATCAGCCTTTGAAAGAATATCATTAAGAAAATCCAGTTGCACAGAAGAAACAGACCTATCTGATTCCGTACTGTTCAGAATTATAAATGTTCCACAAGCTTTTTTAAAACTATAGTAACTTCCACCATGTTTTTGACGAAATACTTCGTAACCTGTATAATTATCATCATGGTTTCCCATCACATAAAAGGACTCTAAACCAAGAGAATCAAGTTCTTTATCAACCTGTGCCCAACTTTCCGGATTACTTTTATTTACAATATCCCCCGTCAAAAAGATTGTATTTATTGATGAATCTGGTGTTAAAGCCAGTTTTTTAAGAAGCGGAGGATGTAATCCAATATTACTGCCTCCATGTGCCCCATACGCATGTCCGGCCACAATAAATTTACAAACCTTTTCAGTTTGCCCTGCTCCAACATATGAAAGCAGAATTATAAAAAAGAGTACAAATGATGATTTAACTGATTTTTTCAATTTTTAATAATTAGACCGGTTCACAAATGTACTAAAACAAAAGAACCGCCCTTAATTAAAGAACGGTTCAAATTTATATTCAGAAAAATATTACTTGTTCATTTCTGCAAAGTATTTGTAAAATAATGGTATAGTTTTTATTCCATTATAAAACTGCTCCAACGGATAATTTTCGTTTGGAGAATGAATAGCATCCGATTCTAATCCAAATCCCATTAACACAGATTTTATTCCTAAAATTTCCTCAAACGTAGAGATTATAGGAATACTTCCACCCGAACGAACAGGAACCGGGCGTTTACCATATGTATCGTTATATGCTTTTTCAGCTGCTTTATATGCAGGAATTTCTATTGGACAAACATATCCCTGACCACCATGTAAGGATTTTACATTAACCTTAACCGATTTTGGTGCAATACTTTCAAAATGTTCTTTAAACAAATCTGCTATTTTGTGATGATCCTGGTTGGGTACCAAACGACAGGAAATTTTTGCATAAGCTTTTGAAGGCAGTACAGTTTTGGCGCCTTCCCCGGTATATCCTCCCCATATGCCACAAACATCAAAAGTTGGTCTGATTCCGGTATGTTCCATGGGTGTAAAACCTACTTCACCGGCCAGTTCATCTACGTCGATTGCTTTTTTATATTCATCCGTACTAAAAGGAGCTCCTGCCAGTAATTCTCTTTCTTTAGCAGATACTTCCAAAACATCATCATAAAATCCGGGAATTGTAATTTTTCCTTTTTCATCCATCATTTTGGCAATCATAGATGAAAGTACATTAATTGGGTTTGCTACAGCACCACCAAAAAGCCCGGAATGTAAATCCCTGTTTGGCCCTGTAACTTCAACTTCCCAATACGCAAGGCCACGTAAACCGGTCGTAATTGAAGGAATGTCTGCAGCAATCATAGAAGTGTCTGAAACTAAAATTACATCAGCCTTTAGCATTTCTTTATTATCCTCACACCATTTTCCCAGATTTGGCGAACCTACTTCTTCTTCACCTTCGATCATAAATTTTACATTGCAGGGAAGTGTATTTGTTTTCACCATTAATTCGAAGGCTTTGGCATGCATCATACCCTGTCCTTTATCATCGTCTGCACCGCGGGCGTAAATTTTTCCATCCCTGATTTCCGGCTCAAACGGAGGTGTATCCCATAAATCTAACGGGTCCACCGGCATAACATCCATATGTGAATAAACCAAAACAGTTGGCAATTTTAGATCAATTATCTTTTCTCCATAGGTTACCGGATTTCCTTTTGTCTCATAAATATCAGCTTTATCCGCACCGGCTTCCAATAATGTTTTTTTCCAATATTCCGCAGCTTTGTACATATCGGGTTTATGACTTGCAATGGAACTTATTGAAGGTATCCGAATTAAACCAAATAACTCTTCTAAAAATCTTTCCTTATTTTCTTCTACATAATTATTAATGTATTCCATAATCTTTAATTGAATTTCTATTTAAACATAAATGCAAAATAGAGTTTTCAGGGATATTAAAAAAGTAAAAAAATCATAAACAAGAGAAATTCTAAATTCCAAATTGCCAAAAGTCAAATAAATTCCAATTTCAAATAGATGAATATCTTTCTGAACCACAAAAGGCACATTAGAAAACATTAGTCATCAGATGAAAAAGTTTTGATCGCCTTCCGACTTCACGCTTCATGCTTCCAACTTCCATCTCTTTTACTTCCGTCTCCGTTCTTCCGTCTTCAGACTTTTTCCTTAGATGGCAGTTTGTCGCAACTCATAGCCATCGGATGAATTGCTTTTGATCGTCTTCCGACTTCGTGCTTCGTGCTTCCGACTTTCTACAAAAAAAAGGGCATCCGTCAATCGACGAATACCCTTAAACTATAATTGTGTGGTTTTTTAATTAGTGATTTCCTTGAATTTTGGATTCTCGAAATATCTTGCAAATTCCATATCGGTTTTCGCTTTTGCTTTCAATTCCGGATTAATTTCAACCGCTTTTTCAAGACTTTCGAAAAGTAAATTTTCTTTTGCTGTGCGTGCTCCGATAACCGCTTTCAAATACTCTTTCATATAACAATTTGGCATATCGAAAGCTTCCAAATCCTGCAGTGCAGCATTATTGTTTCCTGCCATCATCTGAGCCAAAGCAGAGTTAATATCGTCATATTTGGCGAAGTATTTTGTTGCCTTGTCGTATTCAGCTTCTTTCATGCTTACAATTCCAAGGTTGTAGTTCACCTCGTTTCCTGCACCGGCTGCAGCGCCAAATAATGCTTCTGCTTCTTTAACATCACCACTTTTTAACTCAACTGCACCAAGGTTATTTTTAATAATTGGTTCATCATTTTTCAAGGTTTCAGCTTTTTCGAATAATGGAGCTGCATCATCATATTTTCCTTGTTTTGTAAGAACAAATCCGGCATTGTTATGACCTCGCCAGTCTTCAGGATAAATTTTAATAGCAGCGTTATAAACTTCAAGCTGATCGTCTAATCCATCAAATAAAGTTGCGGCATAAAGCAACTCCGCAGGATTTAAAGAAGACGGATCCGATTTTGCAAGTTTCATCAGTTCTTCATCTGTTTTACCAATCAAATCAACACTGGTAGTCATTTTTGCACGACGAAGCTGTGGAAGAATCTCCTCTTTTACACCCTCGAAAGTTTCGCTTAAGTTTCTGATTTCTCTTTCGCGAACCTCAGGATCGTTGTACATAGAAAGTACTCGAAGGATTAGTTCTTTATCCTGAATATTTGATTGCTCCATTAACTCTTTAAAACCATCCCAGTCTTCAGGAGTATATTTTGTTTTTAACTCAATATCAACACCAGCCTCTTTTAGTTTTTCAGCAAGGAAAGCAGTAGATGTTTCTTTACGTTTTGCTGCCAGTTCTGTATTTAAATCAATTGAACCGTCGGGTGAAGCATAAGCCGAAACTTCTACTCTTTTTAAATCCATATTTTCATCTTCGTTTGCTTTTTTCGTATAATCCTGCAAACCTACTACGTCATCCTTATCTGTTTGTTCGTTTCGAACTTTTGCATTATTTATCAGGTAATGAATGTCAGCCATCATTTCGTCAGGAACAACTCTTTGGAATGCATCGATATTAGGATCGTATTTTCCGGTAGTATTTTCTTCGCGTTGTACACCAATTATTGCTTTTGGATAATTTGCAACCAATTCGCTTGTTGCCAAAACACCATCGGCGATTTTTATTGGTTCAAAGTCTATACTCTTTTTTCCCTCGGAAGCTGTAATTTGCATATACAATTCAGATAAGCTCATTGCCGCGTCATAATCAACATTGTCTTTGTACGCAACTGTACCACCCGATTCATAATTAATAACCCTGTTATTGGCTTTTACTTTTTCACCCTGAGCAGAAGCAGGATTTAATTTTGTACTTCCATCGGCATATTTTAAAACCGGTGTAGCCACAACTGTAGCTTTTTTGCTAAAATATTTTGCCGGATAACGGGTATCTATTTCAACACTTACATTTCCCGCATGGCTTTCCAAAACCTCAGGATTTACTTTGAACTGAATTTGGTCTGCATTTTTTTGCATTTTTTTCAATCCGGAGCAGCTCGCCATAACCACCACCATCAACACTAATAAAACTGGCTTAAAGCTTATACTATTCATTATAAAAGATAATTTAAAATTGATAATTAGAATTCCACGCAAAAATAGAAACCTTTTTATTATTGCAAAGGAGTAAAATCAAAAAAATTTATAAAATCAAACGGTTAATCCCTAATTTATAATCACTCTGAAATATAGACTGTTTCAGCCGCCTGTAATCGTTAATATTTTTAACAAAATCGATATTATTAACATCGATTATCAAAATAGGAAATGTGGTAATTTGTTTTAAAAAATTAAAATATCCTTTTTGGATTTTTTCGAGATATTCTGCACTTATATTTTGCTCATAATCGCGACCTCTCGATTTTATATTTTTTAGAAGCTGCTCGGTATCCGCATGTAAATAAACATACAAATCCGGCTTTGGCATCGACTCAAAAACAATATCAAAAATCTGACGAAAAAGGTGGTACTCATCGTCCTTTAATGTATTTTGAGCAAAAATGGCCGATTTGGCAAAATAATAGTCAGCTACAGAAAAAGAATGAAATAAATCGAGATCCAGAATTTGTTTTTTTAACTGGTTATAACGATCCGCAAGAAACGATAATTCAAGCGGGAATGAATAACGATCCTGATCATTATAAAATTTAGGCAAAAAAGGATTATCCGCAAATTGCTCTAATACCAGTTTTGCTCCCTTTTCTTTCGAAATCATTTTGGAAAGTGTGGTCTTTCCAGCTCCAATATTTCCTTCAATAACCAAAAACTGCATTTAATCTTTTGTTCTTTTTCGTTTATTCACCCCTTTGTCTGTAGACATTTCCCCTAAAGAGGAGAACTTAAATAAGTAATTTTAATAGTTACTTGTTGATTTGTTTTATCAAATCTTTAGAACGTATTCCCCTAAAGGTGAAGTGCCGGGAACTTGTTCTGATTCTTCGGGAAGCGATGGGGTAAATTTCATAATTTGAAGCCATAAATTTAACTACATTAGTCTTTTTTCTTTCCTGATTATATTGTCTTTCCTGGTTCCTAAAATATAAGAAACAATAACTCCGAGCGAAATGGCACTTGCCAGTAATATTTCCCGTTGTACTGGAAAAATCAGAAACAGCATTATTCCAATGGATGATCCGGCTAATATTCCAAAAAATGCATAAACATAAGAGAAATAATAGGGTGGGTAAAATCCATGTTCTTTCCGCATATGGTTCGATAAGCGGCTAATTAATCTGTCGAACTGGCGGCGCGAGTTGCCAGGAACTTCAACTGCTTCTTTTATTTTTTGAACAGATTCACCGATATCAATTTTCAGTTTATTACAATCCGGACAATTAGCAGTAAATTCATCTACACGACTTACATTTCGTTTAAACTCATCGATACGAAAAAAACGCTTGTCTTTTTCCCTTGTTTTTTCCAGGCTGGTATCGATTTTTATGATTGTTTTTTCACCCCACTTTTCCATTACTTTTTGAAATTTTATTGACTCGTATACAAAATTAAGCATAAAAAACGCCCTGCCAACCGACAGAGCGTTTTTATATTTCTAATCATTTTTTTACTCAGACTTTAGAGCATCGTTGTCGCGACGTGGACGGAAGTCTCTGCGATCTCCACTTCTACGATCGTGGCCTCTTCTGTCACCACCGCGTCTGTCACCTCCCCTGCGATCACCTCTTGGCCCGCGATTTTCTCTTGGCGGACGTTCAACGTAACCTTCAGGTTTTGGAAGTAATACTTTACGCGAAAGTTTAAATTTACCTGTTTTTTGGTCGATGTCAATTAATTTAACCTCAACCTCGTCACCTTCTTTGGCAAAATCTTCAGCATTTTCAACACGTGCCCAATCCATTTCGGAAACATGAAGTAAACCTTCTTTACCAGGAAGAATTTCGATAAATGCACCAAACGAAACCACAGATTTTACTTTCCCTTTGTAAGTTTCTCCTACCTCAGGAAGTGCAGTGATTGCTTTGATTCTGGCTTTTGCTGCTTCGATTGGCTCCAGTCCTGAACCTGAAATTTCAACAATACCTTCATCGTCTTTTTCTTCAATAACGATTACCGTTTCGGTTTCTTCCTGAATCGCTTGAATAACCTTTCCTCCAGGACCAATGATTGCACCGATCATATCTTTTGGAACAACTACGGTTTCAATACGTGGAACATTAGGTTTATACTCAGCACGGGGCTCAGGAATTACTTTTAGCATTTCACCCAAAATATGTAAACGTCCTTCTTTTGCCTGTTGTAAAGCTTCTGCCAATACTTCGTATGGAAGTCCGTCAACTTTAATATCCATTTGTGTGGCAGTAATACCATCAGCAGTTCCTGTAACTTTAAAGTCCATGTCGCCAAGGTGATCTTCATCACCAAGAATATCAGAAAGAACTGCATAGTTTTCAGCTCCTTTGTCGGTAATTAATCCCATGGCGATACCGGAAACCGGCTTTTTAATTTTAATACCGGCATCCATCATACCCATTGTTCCGGCACAAACAGTTGCCATTGATGACGAACCATTTGACTCGAGAATATCAGACATGATTCGAACCACATAAGGGAAGTCTGTTGGAATCATTTTTTTCAAACCACGAAGCGCAAGGTTACCATGGCCAATTTCACGACGGCTTGTTCCACGAGGTGTTTTTGGATCGCCCACACAGAATGGAGGGAAATTGTAGTGTAACAAGAAGTTTTCACTTCCCTGGTAGGTTACAGCATCAATTTTTTTGATGTCCATTTTTGTTCCCAAAGTAACCGAAGTTAAAGACTGTGTTTCTCCACGTGTAAAAATCGATGAACCATGTGCTCCCGGAAGATAATCCACTTCTCCCCAAATCGGACGAATTTCGTTGGTTGCTCTACCATCCAGACGAATTTTATCATCCAGAATCATTCTACGCATCGCCTCCTTTTCAACATCGTGATAGTATCTCTTAATCAGACTAATATGTTGGTCGAGATCGATTTCTTCGTTTTCGGCATTTTCTTCGGTATATTTTTCAATAAACTCGTCACGAATTACCATAAAGGCATCTAAACGTTCGCTTTTGTTAGTAATTTGTTTTTTAGCTACTTCGTAACAGGCTTCGTAAGTTTCAGCTTTTACCTTTTCGCGTAATTCCTCGATATTATTTTCGTGACTGTATTCACGTTTTACAACACCTATTTCAGTAGCCAGTTCTTCCTGTGCCTTGCAATGTTTTTTAATTTCGTCGTGAGCAACTTTAATTGCCTCTAACATTACTTCCTCAGAAACCTCATTCATTTCACCTTCAACCATCATAATGTTGTCGTAAGAAGCTCCAACCATAATTTCAAGGTCAGCTTCTTCCATTTCAACACGACTTGGGTTGATTACGAACTCGCCATTAATACGTGCCACTCGCACCTCAGAAATTGGTGTTTCGAAAGGTACATCCGATACTGCTATTGCTGCCGAAGCTGCTAATCCTGCCAAAGCATCGGGCATTTCATCTTTCCCTACAGAAATCAGGGAAATCATTACTGCCGTTTCTGCATGATAATCATCGGGGAACAACGGACGAAGTGCACGGTCAACTAAACGTGCTACCAGAATCTCATCATCGCTCGGACGGGCTTCTCTTTTCAGGAACCCTCCCGGAAAACGACCTGCGGCTGAAAACTTTTCTCTGTAATCAACCGATACCGGCATAAAATCTACATCTTCTTTTGCTTCTTTAGCTGAAACCACTGTTGCAAGCAACATGGTTTCGCCCATACGTACAACTACCGCCCCATCGGCTTGTTTTGCCAGTTTGCCGGTTTCAATGGTAATGGACCTGCCATCGGCAAGCTCAATTGTTTTAATTGTTGCGTTTACCATAATAATAATTACTTGTTTTTTTGCGATCTCCTTAATCTTTTAACCAAATTCACAATCTTACTCTCTCTCTTCTCCCTCTCTAATTTAGAGAGGGACGATTTTATCGTAGATGAAATCCGGGTGAGTATTCATTATTATAAATGAATAGCATTTCAAATTTAGCCAACATTAAAAGATCTTGTTTAAATTACAATGGGTGGTGAGGTTTTGCAATTTACAAAAAAGAAAGGCAATACATCGCATTGCCTTTCATTTATTTTTACTTACGTAAGTTCAATTCTTTAATAATTGCACGATACCTTTCGATATCTTTTTTAATTAAATAGTCGAGTAAACTACGACGCTTACCTACTAACTTAATTAATGCACGACGAGTACTGTTGTCTTTCTTGTTTTGTTTCAAGTGTTCTGTAAGGTGATTAATCCTGTGTGTGAACAATGCAATCTGACCTTCAGCACTTCCTGTGTCTGTTGCGCTTTTACCATGTTTGGCAAAAATCTCTGCTTTTTTTTCTGTTGTTAAATACATTTTTAAAGAACTATTTGTTATACAATGTTTAAACCGCAGCATCGCTTTCAATAGAAACGGCTTAAAATTAATTGGCCGCAAATGTAGGTAAAAGTTTTTGATTAGCAAACAGATAAAACAAACTATAAATCACTTCAGATAAGTTTATCTTTCATATTATTTTTTACTTCTTTGTGAAACTCTGTGGCTCTTTGAGGTTCTTTGTGTTAAGGTCCTATTACATTATTACACAAAGTTACACCAAGAAGCACAAAGGAACTCAAAGGATTTTTAGTAAAAACTTATTTACAACTTACTTTTATCAATCCAGATTAAAGACACTACTTATCTATAGCCTTGTTTTCCCAAAGTTCATACGTTTTGCCAACATGACCTGAGTAACGGAAAAAATCAAGGTCACCATCTCCATCGGCATCTCCTAAAAGTGAATTATAAGCACCTTGTTTTGTAAGCACTTGTTGTTTTGACCACACTTCCCATGGTTCTCCTGAGCCCTGGTAAAAAATAATTACCGGACTATAATTTGGATCTCCCTGATCACCATTATTTCCGGATAATACATCCATATCTCCATCATTGTCTATATCGCCAACCTGTAAGGTATGTGCATAAGCATTTTGTCCAATTTCATGGCGTATCCATTTCGAGCAGGAAGATTCATAATCATACCAGGCTACCCTTGTCCTGAATTTTTCCGAGCAGGATATAAATACCTCGTCAATTTTGTCACCATCCACATCGGCACAAAAGATTTTTGTTGCATTATACTCCCAGGTATATGCGTCTTCATTATTCCAGTACGGATCAATATTTTGAACAAACCATGCACCTGTCATATCTCCTCCGGGATTAAAAAAGCAAAAACCAGTTGAAACCACATCCACATCGCCATCACCATCCACATCACCAACATGTTGGCCTTCGTGTAAATGCTCCACATAAACTTCAGCTGCTTTGCTCCAGTTTTGAGGATCATCCTGACGGATTACAAACATTTTTCTTGATGCATGTGTGGTTGCTGCTACATCCAATTTTCCATCACCATTCATATCTACCAAATCAAAGTCTTTTACAAAACTTGGGAATACCGCAATTTTATGCGCTTTCCATCCCGGGTTTTCGTACCAATAAAGTGTTAAAGGCTGGTCTGCACCGCCCCATTCTCCGGGGCTCACAGGACCCAAGACATCCATATCACCATCATTATCTATATCTCCGGCAGCAATGTCTCCGGCAGCAAATACTTTACCTTCCGGGCTTTTCTCTGCAATTACATGTTTGATGGATTCACCAAACCCGGGAACTGTTTCATACCATAATAAAGCACCACCTTTGGCATTATTATTAATCACGAATAAGTCCAGAAGACCATCATTGTTTACATCGGCTTGTGACCTTGCCCACCACATCTCTGTTCCTTCGGAAACAATGGTGTGCTTTTCAAATTCAACTTGTGCATTAACATTTAAGATCCAGATAAACGACAATAATACTGGTACTAATTTTTTGATTTGATTCTTCATAGTTCAAAGTTTAATCAGTGAAATTACTTCTATTGAAAAAGTAACTCTTTTGTTTAATTGATTTAGTAGTTCATTTTTAATAATGCTTAAAAATAATAATGTTTGGTTTTATTCAGGTTTTGAATTCCGCATTTAATTCATTGGATTTATAATTTCGTTGTAAAAATTTAGGCATTTTACACAACAGACGCTAAAAATTCGCTAAGCGGATCGAATCGCTAAACGGTTAAAAGGAATACTAAAAATAAATTAGTCATCAGATGAATATCTACGCTGAATATATTCATCCGATGACTTGACTAATACCAAATTGACCACAAAATACCGCATATAAATTGATTCTTTTTCGTTTCTACAGCGTTGAAAAATGATAACGTAGCTATGGCTATGCTATAATTTTTCGCCTTGTACAAACGAAAAATAATCGGCATATCCAATGCGGCATTTTATAATCAAATTGGTATAAAATAAAAAACCCGGCAAACTTGAATCTGCCGGATTTTCTGTTATTCAGAACTCAATATTTCTTATTTAAAATCCTGGACTTTGGAAAGTCCGAGTCCCGCTTTTGCTCCTCCCCTGGGGAGGCTTGAAGGGGCTTTAAATCCCGCTAAAATCAACATTGTTAAACACTATTGAAGGTGCCAGTAATGATGAATTCTCATTAACATCATTTCCGGTTTCGGCAATATCCATTAATAACTTTTTCATATTTCCGGTAATGTTCATTTCAGCAACGGGTTTGGTAATTTTCCCTTTTTCAACCAAAAATCCTTCGATACCATAAGAAAAATCACCGGTTGTGCCGTTACAGTTTCCACCATTAAACCCGGTTACCAAAATTGCTCTTTTTTGTGATGCAATTAATTGATCGAGATTTTTATCCCCCAGTTCAAATACCAGGTTCGATGAATTTCCGGTAGTCGGTTCGGTCTCAAGCTTTTTCGCATAATACGTATCGATGTAATAAGTTTTCAGAACACCTTTATCAATAACACTTCGTTTTTTTGCTGCCAAACCTTCACTGTCAAATAATCTTGAACCTCTTCCACCAACGATAAACGGATCGTCAACAACAGTAAGTTTATCCGAGGCAATTTTTTCATTCAGTTTATCAATCAGGAAAGACCTTTTTTGCTGAATTGAAGAACCGTTAATTGCAGACAAAACAGGTCCCAGTATATTTCTTACCACTTTATATTCAACAATCATTGGTAATTTTTCCGATTCTATTTTTGCCTGTCCAATCTTATTAATAGCACGTTCAAGCGCTTTTGAGCCTGTTCCTTCTTTTTCAAGTTTATCGTAGAAAACTGCACTTTCGCTCCAACCACCTGATGGTCTTGCTTCGCCTCCTTTTACCGAAACAGAAGTGTAAAGCCCGTAATATGTAGTTGCAGTATCGCCTTCGAAGCCATTACTGGTAACCATTACACGCTCGTTTAATCCGTCGTAATAGCTTGCCGAAACTGAAATGATTCTTTCGTCTTTTCCCAAAGCCTCTTTTTCGGCTGCGTAAGCAAGGTCAATTTTCTGTTTTGGATCGATGTTGTTATACTCAGTGTCTAGAGTATTTAAATCTTCACCTCCTCCTTTATAGTATAGTGAAGGATTGGGCAAGGTTCTGAATTCATCTTCCGAAAGATATTTTGTCCCCTCAATAGCTTCTTCGATAAAACGGGCCAAATCTTCCTTTTTCATTCGGTTGGTTGAATGCGATGAATACTTGTTATCGACAAACAAACGGATGGAAAGCCCACTTTGAATTGCCTGTTCCAGCTTATCAATTTTTTCTTCGCGTACTTCAACACTACTGCTTTTATTATCTGAAATGCTGACACTAACTTCCTGAGCGCCATTTTCAAGGGCATGGTTCATTGCCCATTTTGCCAAATTATATTTTTCTTCTTTTGTCATTTTTATAGAATTACGGATTTATAATTATGATACACCACCAACGGTTAGTTTTTTAACTAAAACACTTGGTAGTCCGCATGTAACAGGAACCGACTGTCCGCTTTTTCCGCAAGTCCATGTTCCGTTATCAATTAAATAATCGTCGGCAGCCATCGTAATATCCGCCAATGCCTGAGGTCCGTTTCCTATAATATTAATATCTTTAATCGGATCGGTTAATTTCCCTTTTTCAATCAGGTAACCCGATTTTACAAAGAAAGTAAAATCGCCGGCACCAATTTTTACCTGTCCGTTACTGAAATTATCAACATAAACTCCATAATCAACTTCTCCAATTATATCATCTTTTGTATGAGGTCCTACTTCCATATAGGTTGCACGCATTCTTGGGAGTGGAATATGACGGAATGATTCGCGACGTCCGTTTCCGGTTGGGTCGATACCATAATGTTTGGCACTGATTCTGTCGTGAATATAACTGTTTAATATACCGTCTTTAACGAGGTAAGTTTTTTCCACATCATTTCCTTCATCGTCGATATTTATCGAACCGCGGTTATTGTCCAATGTTCCGTCATCGATAATGTTGATAAAATTCTCAGCCACTTTTTTACCCATTTTATCACTAAAAATGGATTCTCCTTTACGGTTAAAATCGGCTTCAAAAGTATGACCAATCGCTTCATGAAGTAAAATCCCCGAGCCACCTGCTCCCATTACCACCGGCATTTCGCCGGCTTTTGGTTTTGTGGCTTCAAATAAAATATTGGTTCTGTCGACTGCTTCCTGCGCCAAATCATTTACCAGTTCATCAGTCAACCATTCAAATCCTTTTCTAAAAGACCGTGCTGAATATGCATTTTCAATCTGCTCACCTTTTTGCATAATACTTACCACTCCAAAACTTATCATCGGCCGATAATCGTACGTTAACCTTCCCTCCGAATTATAGAAAAGAACATAGGTTGTTTCATCACTCAAAAAGGCATTTACTTTAATTACTTTTTCATCGAGTTCAAAAACCTTGTCATTTATTTTTTGCACAAACGGAACTTTGTCTTTCACAGAAACATCTTCCCACTTGTTTTGAATTTTGTAATATCCTGCCGGAATCTTCTCATTAACTTCATTGATGTTAAAATCTGAACCACTGTCAGCAATGTTTGCTGCCATTTTTGCAGCATTTAACATTTCCTTCATTTCCACATTTTCCGAATAAGCGAATCCGGTTTGGTCGCCTTTAAGAACTCTGATTCCAACTCCGAAATCCACATTTGAATATGCACGGTTTACTTTTCCATCTTCCAAACCTAAACTGTTTGATGTTTTGTGTTCAAAAAATAAATCAGCATAATCACCACCCTTGCTCATTGCAGTTGCAATTACTTTTTGCAACATTTCAGTTGAAACCTCAAAATGATCTAAATAACTTTTCACGTTTTCTGAAATTTGTACGTTTTGGCACGACTGCATAAACGGAGGCAAAATCATGCTCCCGGCTGCTACAGCACCACCTGTTTTAATAAAACTACGTCGGTTTACACTCATGTTATTGAATTTAAATTTTCAAAGTAAAACAATTTTGGGATTGTTGTTTTCAAAATCATTTAAAAATACCTGTTTAATATGACTTCAGAAAGCGAAAATAATTACAATTTCTATTTTCAACGCCATTCACAACAAAACTTATGTCTTATTAAAAAGGGGACAAGCAATTTTATAAGCACATAAAAACCACATCCCCCTTGACAAAAATATGCCAACTCCCAAAAAAAATGCCAAATTGTTTGAACAACAGACATTTTTACAAAGGTATTTAGGCAAATTGTTATTTTTAATGTAAATTTTGTATTAATTTTTTACATTTTGTCAATAAAACAGCCAAACAAATTTCAGTTAACTATATTTTTGTATCAGACAAAAGCAAATATTCATACTAATTAATATTTTTTACAATGAAATCAAAACTGGAATACCTTTGGTTAGACGGTTCTCAACCAACACAACAATTGCGTGGTAAAACCCGCTTAGAAGAAAACTTTAGTGGAAAACTGGAAGATTGTCCAATGTGGTCTTTCGATGGTTCTTCAACTCAGCAGGCAACGGGTGATGCTTCTGACTGTTTAATGAAACCTGTATTTATTTGTAAGGATCCTGATCGTAAGAATGCATACATCGTTATGACAGAAGTTTTGAATGCTGACGGAACTCCACATTCTACCAATGGTCGTGCTACAATTGAAGAAGAAGACGATGATTTTTGGTTTGGATATGAGCAGGAGTATTTCCTTTATGACCCACAAACCAGACTACCTTTAGGTTTCCCTGCAGGAGGTTTTCCTGAGCCACAAGGACCTTACTATTGTGGTGTAGGCGGATCAAAAGTTTTTGGTCGTGCGATTGTTGAAGAACATCTTGATATGTGTATCGATGCTGGCTTAAGTATTGAAGGTATCAACGGTGAGGTAGCTGCCGGACAATGGGAATTCCAGATTTTTGAAAAAGGTGCTGCCAATGCAGGTGATCAAATTTGGGTAGCTCGTTACTTGTTGGAAAGAACAGCCGAAAAATACGGTTTAGACGTAGAATGGCATCCAAAACCACTTGGAAAAGAACTTGACTGGAATGGTTCAGGCATGCACGCAAACTTCTCCAACGGTTTAATGAGAACTTGTGGCGACGAAAAAGTATTTACTGCAATTTGTGAGGAGTTTGCTAAATTTATTCCTGAGCACATTGATGTTTATGGTGCGTTCAACGACCAACGTTTAACAGGATTACACGAAACTCAATCTATCCATGAATATAGTTATGGTGTTTCTGACCGTGGTGCTTCCATCCGTATTCCTGTGGGAACTGTAGAAGATGGCTGGAAAGGACGTCTGGAAGACCGTCGTCCTGCTTCAAACGCAGATCCATACAAAGTAGGTGCCCGTATTATTAAAACTGTACACGGAGTTAAGTTATAATAAATAAGTTCATACCGGGAAAAATAAAAAAGCTGTTCGATGCAAATTGAACAGCTTTTTTAATTATGTAGATTCAATACCTTTTTAGTGACTCATCTTGAAATTACTGTGGAGTAAAGTATTTCTTACCTTAAATCCTTGCTTTTTCCTGCCGGAGGCCTTCATTTTTGGCTTAACCCAAAAACGAAGCAAAAAGCTCAAGGCTGCTTTTTATCTTCATCTTCCATCTTCACAAAACCTAACTTCGAAGGAGTGATTTCCTCGATTCCTCGGAACTTCTCCTTCTCTCTATGGTTTTGTTTCGATTCCAGACTTGATAAAAAAAGGCCAACTCACGAGGCAAAAGCCAAGTTTTTATTTACCTTATGAACTCGCTCCAAATTACTACTATTTTTATTCTTTTTTTGATAAAAACTACTCTTCCAACTATAAGAAATACTATAGGCTTGAGTACGGGCACGTCAAAAATCCGTCAATCGAGCTAAGCCGAAACATTGAAAAAGCGCTAAGGTTATTTTTGACAAGATTTTTGGTTCCCTGCCCGAAGTCAGGAGGGCTTTTCTTCGAATGGAAAAGGAACTGCCCTTCCGGCATGAGGAAACTCCCGGTAGGGAAAACATTTCAAATAACCTGAATGCCTTCTATCTTAAAACATATTTAAGGTTATTTTTTAAAACAGTCCTAATACTTATTGAAAAACACTTCCTTGTTTTTATGCTCCACCTATTTTTCAACGTAAGCCCCCTTTTAGTAATCAATAACTGCAGATTCACAAACATATGTAGGTATAATTCCTGAACTTCCTATTTTTATCTTGGCCATTTCTGGTAAAGTGTTACCTGATAGAACAAGAACAGTATCAAGCCCGAATTTATTACCACCAATAATATCTGTATAAAGGGTGTCGCCAACCATCAGAATTTCATTTCTTTTAATATTTGGAACATCTTCCAAAGCGCGTTCATAAGCAAGCAAAAACATCTGGGCATCGGGTTTTCCAAAACGAATAAATCGTTTTCCAAGAATTTGTTCAACCAAATCAGCCAAACCACCAATGGCCACCGAAATATCGTTTTTATTTACCGGATAGTTTATATCTGTATTTGCTACTATTACCTGCATATTTTTGTGTCTGAGCAGATTAATGGTTTTATCGATATCTTTGTTCCAGTCAAATCCTTCATCATCCAAAAAAGCAAAGGATTGAATATGTTCGAGATCTTCAAAATCAACATCACTGATTGAGACAGTATTTAATCCTGCGGTTTCTATATAATGAGCAGATTTTTCAGTGCCCAGGTAAGCGACCGCATTTCCATTGGCAAGTTTGGTCTTAAAAAATTCCATGGCCAACATACCCGATGACAAAATCTTATCAGTAGATATACATTCCAATCCTCTATCCTGATACCAGTTTGACAATTCATCCGGGCTTCGTGATGAATCATTTGTCAGAACATAATAAGGAATTCCTTTTTTTTCAAGATACTTAAAAGTTGCTTCTATCCCGGGAATTAATCCCTGATGATTTTTCAAAACCCCAAAAGCATCAAAAAAAACCGCTTTGTAGTTTTTTACTACACTTCGAAAACTTTTTGTTCTCATTCAGATTATAGTTTTAAAGTCTTTAATATTTTCTCCACACGGTAATTGGCGTCAAGGGCCGGAAAATAAGTGTCGTAAGCCTCTTTTATCAATTTATTGGAATATTGTTTCCTGAAAAAGTAAGGTCCATCTTTAATCACATAATTCAATATAAAAAAGCGATAGGCTTCCTTGATAAGCTGAACTTCGGGAACTGTTAACGGAAATATCTTGTGGTATTCTTTCAGGAACATCATAAAACGATCTTCCATTAATGTATTAACCAGGTAGCTAAAAACAGTTTTATCGCCTGCATCTGAAACCACACGGCTAAAAAAGTAAAAATCCATCACTCGTGACGACATTCTGAACCAGTCATAATCCCAACGGGAGTAAAATTTCCCGTCACCTGTAATAGAAAAGTTTCCAATATTCCAATCTACCAAAACCGGTATAGTTTCAATTTCGGTTGTATAGTTTAATTTATCAGCATTATTCAACAAACTGTCAGCATGTTTAAGAATCATATCCTTATGCGCTACACACATTTTAATTTCACCTTTAGAAACCGATCTTTTTAATTTTTGAATATCGGTAATCACGTTTTTTGAAGACGCAGGCAGCTGGTTTGTAACATTTGTGCATGCCTTGTGAAATCTTGCCAACTCACGTCCCAGTTTTTTAATATGTTTTTCTTCAAGTCGGCGGGGTAATTTATTTTTTAACCTGATAGGATTGTAAAAAACAACCCATGCACTCCGATCTACTTCATGATAACGATAAATGTACAATTCGTTTCTTTTTACCAGCGATTGCGCAAGAAAGGCATTGTAAGGGTGTTCCAGATTATTGGCAAGATTGTTTAAAATTATATGGTCTTCTCTAAAATCTTCAAAGTTCCCGTACTCTGATAATTTGGCAAATACAGGTTCCCTCCCGTAAAATGAAACTTTATATACATGATTTGTTGAAACTTGCATACTTACATCGTAAACACCCTTGATTTCGTGACGATCCCCATCAAATTCTTTCCAGGCAAGTTTTACTATGAGCTTATAATCAAGTTTTTGCATTTTAAATGTTTGAGTTATATAATTTCAAAATAGCGTTTTAGTTCCCAATCCGTAACCTGTTTTTCAAACTGCATCCACTCCCACTCTCTTGTTCTTGTAAAATGTCCGATAAAATCTTTACCAAAGAGTTCATTTGCAATTTTAGAATTTGCCATTTTCCTTGTAGCGTCTTTTAAATTTTTTGGCAAAACAACTGCTTTATCCATATTATATCCACTACCAAAGGTTTGAGGAGTTTTTAATTCTAATTTATTCTTTATTCCATATAATCCCGACGCCAGGGCAGCTGCCATTGCAAGATATGGATTAGTATCTGCTCCCGGAACACGAGATTCTATCCTTGCCGATTTGCTCTTCCCCTGAATAACTCTTACTGCTGTAGTTCGGTTATCTATCCCCCAGGTTGCATTTGCTGGTGCCCAATCTCCCTGACCAATACGTTTATAACTGTTTACGGTCGGTGCAAACATTGGCAGTATTTCCGGCAAACATAATAACTGCCCCGCAATATATTGTTCCAAAACCTTACTAATGTTGTTTTTATTGTCTTTATTAAAAAACAGGTTATTAGTTCCCTCTTTATTCCATAAACTTTGATGAATATGCCCTCCGCAACCGGGCAGGGATGAATTCCATTTGGCCATAAAACTGGCAACCATATTATGCCGGTATGCTATTTCCTTTACCGATGATTTAAATAAAACCGCCTTGTCAGCCCCAGCCAAAATATCATCATATAAAACGGCTGCCTCAAAAACACCTGGCCCGGTTTCAGTATGCATTCCTTCCAACGGAATACCAAAAGCTTCCAGCCCATCAATTAAATGATGAACAAAATCACTGTTTAATGAAGTCCTTAGCACTGAATAGCCAAACATCCCGGGAGTAATTGGACTTAGTTTATCAAAACCGGCACTATTTATTTCACCTGGTGTTCCCTGAAAGTTAAACCACTCAAACTCTTGTGCAAACATTGGCCTATATCCTAATTCATCACACTCTTTGGCAATCTTTTTTAATAAACTTCGTGAACAGGTTTCATTCGCATAAACTTCATGTTCATTAAAATCGGCAATAAAAAAAGGTGTATCATTTTCCCAGGGTATTTCTCTGAAAGTATTGATATCAAGAGCTGCACGTGCATCTGGATAACCGGTGTGCCATCCCGTAATTTCTGAATTGTTGTAACTAACATCCCCTGAATCCCAACCAAATACAACATCACAAATTCCGATGTTTTCTTCAACAGATTCAAGAAACTTTTTTTTATGGATATATTTACCCCGTAATATCCCGTCTATATCGACAATTGCGATTTTTACTTTTTGAGATTCAGAATCTTTTACTTTTTGTATAATATCCTTTTTGTCCATTGTATTATTAAAATTTGAAGAAAAGTAAGTGATGTTTCAATAATTATCAAATGTATTTTTTAACAAAATCAAAAAATACATTTGAATTTTAAATGTAAAAACCTGACGATAATTCAAAAAAAACATCTTTTCAAAAAAATACCCCAATCCAGAACGGGCAATCAAAAATAATTTATCTGATTTATCATAAACACACCCTGCAAAATAACACTAAAACCATTTTAATATTGTATTTTTGATCATCACAAAAATAACAGATAAAACATAAACAAATGGCACAATTCAGACTAAATGCACTTTCAGAAGTGTTAAACCGAAAACCAAAGGATATTATTCGTGAAGAAAACCTTGTTTCTGACTATTTTGGAATACAGGTTTTTAATCAGACAAAAATGAAAAGGCATCTTTCCAAAGAAGCATATAAAGCAGTTATGGATGCGATTGAGAACGGAACCACCATTAACCGAAAGATGGCAGATCAGGTTGCTCAGGGAATGAAAACATGGGCAATAGAAAATGGTGCCACACATTATACACACTGGTTTCATCCATTAACCGACGGCACTGCTGAAAAACACGATGCTTTTATTGTACATGGAGCCGATGGTTCTGTGATAGAATCTTTTTCCGGAAAGTTATTGGCTCAGCAGGAACCTGATGCTTCATCCTTTCCAAGTGGAGGAATTCGACAAACCTTCGAAGCACGCGGTTATACCGCATGGGACCCGACATCGCCGGCATTTATAAGCGAAACAACTTTAACCATTCCTACTATTTTTATTTCGTACACGGGTGAAGCACTGGATTATAAAACTCCGTTATTGCGTGCCATTTCTGCAGTTGATAAAGCTGCAACTGAAGTATGTCAGTATTTTGATAAAAATGTTTCATCTGTTCAGACTAATTTAGGATGGGAACAGGAATATTTTCTAATTGACGAATCACTTTATATGGCCCGTCCAGATTTAATGCTAACAGGAAGAACTTTAATGGGTCATGCATCATCCAAAGATCAACAACTGGATGACCACTATTTTTCTTCAATACCTACCCGCGCAAACCGTTTTATGCAGGATGTGGAAAACGAGGCTTATAAGCTCGGAATTCCGCTAAAAACTAGACATAACGAGGTAGCTCCAAACCAATTTGAATTTGCTCCGATTTATGAAGAGGCCAATCTTTCCAACGACCACAATCAACTGGCCATGGACATTATGCAAAAAATAGCACGTAAACATAATTTCCGGATTCTGTTCCATGAGAAACCGTTTAAAGGTATCAATGGTTCGGGGAAACACAATAACTGGTCGCTTGAAACCGATACAGGAGTAAATCTTTATTCGCCGGGTAAAAATCCTAAATCCAACCTGCAGTTTCTGACTTTTGTAATCAATACGTTAAAAGCAGTACACGATGGACAGGATTTGTTAAGAGCAAGTATATTAACTGAGTCGAATACACATCGATTGGGAGCCAATGAAGCACCTCCTTCTATTTTATCTGTTTTTCTTGGTTCTGAGGTTTCAAATATGCTTGATCTAATGGAAGAAGCTGTTGTTGACCGCAAAATGACTCCGGATGAAAAAACCGCACTTAAATTAAATATAGGCAGAATTCCTGAAATTATTCTGGACAATACAGATCGTAACAGAACATCGCCATTTGCTTTTACAGGAAACAGATTTGAGTTTCGTGCAGTTGGTTCATCGGCTAATTGTGCTTCGGCAATAATTGTTTTAAATGCATTGGTTGCTAATCAATTAAACGAATTTAAAGTTGCAGTTGATAAGTTAATTGCAAAAGATGTAAAAAAAGATGAAGCTATATTTCAGGTATTAAAAGATTTGATTATCAAATCGAAACCAATTCGCTTTAATGGGGATGGTTACAGTGAAGATTGGATAATTGAAGCCTCAAAAAGAGGCCTGACAAATGTAAGAACTGTACCTGAATCTTTATCTGCTTATGTACGACCTGAATCAAGAAACCTGTTCTCGAAATTGGGAATATTTAACGAATCAGAGTTAAAAGGCCGGGTTGAAGTAGAGTACGAAAAATTTATTATGAAATTGCAAATCGAGTCGCGTGTACTGGCTGATATAGCGATTAATCATATCGTTCCGACAGCAGTAAGTTACCAAACCATGCTTCTGGAGAATGTGAAAAATCTTAAAGAAGTTTTCACACCTGAGGAATTTAAAATCCTGGCCGGAGCAAGAACTGAATTAATCCGGGAAATTGGTGGTCATATTTCTGCCATAAAATCATTACGAAAAGAAATGATTGAAGCAAGAAAAACAGCCAATATCATTGATGATGTTATAAAAAAAGCTAAAAACTACGATAAACTTGTTAAACCATTCCTTGATGAAATCAGGGAACATATCGATAAACTTGAATTGATAGTTGACAATGAAAAATGGCCATTGCCAAAATATCGTGAATTGTTGTTTGTGAAATAGTTACACTTACACCCAATATAATTTTAAAAGAGGCCGTCTCAAAAGCGCAAAAGAGAAAAATTTAACTTTCAATTTGTAAGCAATAATCCCTCCTGACCTTTCGCCAGTTGGCGGAGAGGAACTGTCCCCCTTTGGGGAATTTAGGGGGTCAAAAAACGTTTCAAGCTTTCAATTTGTAAGTAATTCATGTTTTGCAATTAGTTTTGATACGGTCTCTTTTTTTTGCTCAGTTTTGTCAGGTTTTGATTTTCTCTTCGTCTAACTTCCAAAATACACACTTATGATTAAGAAAATAACCATATTATTCTTCCTGTTGATTTTAATATCCTCTATATCAATAGCTCAATTTCCAGATATTGAAATGAAAGATATAGATCAAAACTGGATATCTCTTGAAGAGTTAAAAGGAGAGAAGTTAACAGTTATTGATTTTTGGGCAACCTGGTGTAAACCCTGTGTAAGTTCCATTCCTAAATTAAATAACATTTATGAGGAATATGCTCCAAAAGGTATTGAATTTATAGGAGTAAACATTGATGGCCCAAGAAATCTTTCCAAAGTAAAACCCTTTGCCACATCGATGAAAATTAGTTATCCGCTGGTTTTAGATCCCGACCAAAACCTTGTTGACAGGTTTAATGTTACTGTTTTTCCAACTATGATTGTGTTAAATGAAAAAGGGAAAGAAGTGTTTATACACGAAGGATTTAATCCGGGTGATGAACAATTAATCAGGGATGAATTTGAAAAACTTTTAGAATAATGAGCCTGAGAACCACTGCTGTCATATTATTGTTTACGGGTTCCGTTTTAAAAAGCAACGCCCAGTTTTCAGGAAATAATCTTGCTGAATACCAGTTTGGAAATATTCCCGGAGTTGAACCAAAGGATGTACATTCCATTTACGACCAGTTTAACCTTGAATATCGACTGAAAAATTTTAAAGTTTCTGGGCGTTTGGAGAACTTTTATTCCACTGATACTGCAAGAACCCACTACACAAAAATTACCCAATATGCTTTATCCTATCAGAAAAAGGGATTAAATCTAAAAGCAGGCCATTTTTTTGAAACACTTGGGAAAGGACTACTTTTTAGGGGATATGAAATTAAAAATTCGATTTACGAAGACCAGATATACCGGGTAAAACAAGGTTTTTACCGCGATGCACGCGGAGTATTTGGTAGCTATTCAAATAAATATTTTCAGATAAAAGCTTTATGGGGAGAGCCTTTAATAAACCAGTTGCCCATAAACGATCCCAACAACAGGTTGGATATGGTATCTGCTGCTGAGGCTAATGTTACATTATTAAAACAAACTGCCGGTTTTATCTGGATGCAAAATGAAAATGAATTTGAAACAGCTAAATACCTTTCAGCTTATTTGGGAGGAAATTTATTTGATATAATAGATTATTACGGTGAGTTTGCATTTCGCACAAATGAAGATGAATACTCCAATGCTGCGGAACCAGAACAAAGTTATGGAGCCTATTTTAATTTAAGTTATTCCAGTCCGGGATTTGGCGTGTCTTTTGAATTAAAAGACTATCAGAACTTGTTTATTGGTTCAGGAATTTCTGATCCTCCTACACTTATTAAAGAACACATATACAAGTTGCTAAATCGCAGTACTCATGTTCCATATTTTTTTGATGAAAGTGGAATGCAGGTCGAGTTTTTTATTGCACCCAATGATGATCATTTAATCACAGTTAATCACTCTCGTTCAAAGAATGAAATCGGAGAAACGGGATATAAATCTTTTGAATATTTTGCCGACTGGCAGTTTACAACAAATACTGTAAATCAGTTTAAAATTTTTGCAGATTATTCGGGAGATGAGTTATTATTCGAAAACGCCCGTTATGCATCAGGAATTTATTATACAAGAACATTAAAACAAAACCTTTCATTTTCAATAGAAACTGAATTTCAGCAGATAGAAAGAACTTTTTCGGAAACAGAAAAAGTTCAGAATATATATACGGGATTAATCTTTAATTATTCCCCAAAATTTTCAGCTGCACTTATCTGGGAATTTACAAACGATCCCAATGCGGCTGATAATCCCGGAACAGAAGAAATCGAGGACACTCAGCATTATCCCGGAATGAACCTGGCTTTTAAACCCAACCGTAAAAATACCATTCAGTTGTTTGCCGGTAAACGCCGAGGTGGTCCGGCTTGTACTTCAGGAATTTGTTACGAGGTACTTGATTTTAAAGGAATAGAATTACGATGGTCGTACAGATTTTAACACTTAAAACAAAATAAAAATGAAACATTTATTTACGCTATTAATTGCTGCCGGTCTTTTACTGAATACAGCCTCAGCTCAAACTGTGGGTCAGCCGGCACCTGATTTTATGCTGAAAACCTTGTCGAATTCAGATTATACACTTTCCGCTAACAAAGGAAAAGTTATTTTAGTTTATTTGGTAGGTTACAGTTGCCCGCTGTGTATCGCTGCAGCACCAACTGTGCAGAGCGATTTAATTAGTGCATTCTCGGGAAACAATAATTTTGAAGTGGTTATAATTGACACATGGAATGGAAGTGTAAGTTCTTTTAACACTTTCAAAAACAGAACAATGTTAACCGGTATTTATCTGTTAATGGGTGGAGATGTTGCAACCAGCTGGACAACAACCTACGACCGTTTAGCAGTAGTGGATGCAGAAGGGAAATTGGTATTTAAAGGAACTCGAGCTGCTCGTTCGGATATAAACGAAGCAAAAAGTGCAATTCAAACAGCCCTTCAAAATGTAAGTACTTCAGTTTTTGATTTGGAAGAAAATTCGGTTGTTTCACTGGGTCAGAATTATCCAAATCCGGCAATTGGAAAAACCAACATTGAATTTAGTATTGCAGCGTCAAATTTTGTTACCTTAAAAGTTACCAATCTGGCGGGTAAGGAAGTTGCAAGTTTAATAAATTCTGAATTACCGGCAGGAAAACATTTAGTACAATTCGACACTGATAATTTACCTAATGGCATTTATTTTTATCGATTGGATGCAGGAAATAACTCCGCTACCAATAAAATGATTATAAACAAATAAAGCACATCAAAAGAAATAAAATATACTTAACAAGGTAAAGCAACGTTTAAGGTATTAAAAAAATAATTTACTTTTACCTCCCGAAATTTAAAGGGCATGAACATTAGGTTTGTTTTACTTCTTTTACTTGTAATTATTTTAGGTGCTTGCGGATCGGCAAAATATGGCCGCGATGCTATGCTTTCGAAAGATATTGGTGAGTATTACAAAGCAATAGAAAAGCTTCGAAAAGCTACCCGTAAAGAAAAAGACAGGAACAAACGAATGCTCTATGCCTACGAAATCGCAGAGTGTTACAGATACATTTGCGATTATGAAAGAGCTGAATTGTATTACAAAAATGCCATTAGAAGAGGTTATCCAGACAATATTGCACTATTGCATCATGCGGATATGTTGCGTGCAACCCAACAATACGAGGAAGCAATTGAAACATACCGTACATTTCTTGATTCAGTCCCCGGGGATGAGCGTGGATTAGCCGGACTGGAGTCGATACAAAAAACACAGGAATGGGTTGCTAATCCCACCCGGCATATTGTAAATCCGATTAAAGAAATTAATTCCATACAAAGCGATTTCTCACCGGTTTTTGTGGGTGGGCGCGACAATGAAATCATATTTACTTCTTCCAGAAAATCGGTAACCGGGAAACGTGAAAGCGCTATTACCGGACAGGGATTTACAGATTTATTCAGAAGTACTTTTGGAGTACAAAAGCAAAAATGGGAAAAACCAAAATTGCTCGACGAAAATATGATAATTAATACTGAAGATGAAGAAGGCACTGCAACCCTTTCTTCAACAGGTGAACAAATGATATTTACCCGTTGCAGATACGATAAGACACAACCTTTGGGTGCCGAATTATATTCTGCTTCTCAATCAAGGGGCTCTTTTTCAGACCCCATAAAAGTTAATATTGTGCGCGATAGTATTATAGCAGCACACCCTGCATTTAACGAATCAGAAACCGGTCTTTACTTTGTGTCAGACATGGAAGGTGGTTATGGGGGAAAGGATATTTGGTTTGCGGAAAAAAGTGGTGGCAGTTATGCCCAACCCGTCAATTTGGGCGAAGCAATTAATACTCCGGGTGATGAAATGTTCCCTTTTGTGCGCGATAACGGAGAACTTTATTTTGCCTCAAACTACCATATCGGCATGGGAGGTTTTGATATTTTTATTGCAACCAAAGACGAAGAAGAAAACTGGCAGGTTGAAAATATGGGTTCTCCGATAAACTCTCCGGCCGACGATTTTGGAATTGCTTTTGTTCAGGATGAAAATAAAGGAATGTTTACCAGTAACCGAAAAGGTTCACGTGGTGATGATATTTATTCATTCCTTGTACCGCCAAAAGTTTATGAGGTATCGGGTGAAGTATTTAATAAAGAAACCAACAGTCGTATTGACGGTGCAACCATAAGAATTATCGGTACAGATGGAACAAACCTTAAAATGCGTGCCCAGAACGGAAGATTTAAGCTAAAACTAAAACCTGAAACCGAGTACGTTTTTGCAGCCTATAAAGATGGTTTTCTTCGTGATAAAGCAGCAGCAAATACAATTGGTTTGGAAGACAGCAAAGAATTTGTTTTCGACCTATATCTAACTCCTACCGATGCACCAATCAAGGTTGAAAATATTAACTATGAATTTGCTAGTTTCGAATTACTTGAAGAATCTAAAAAAGCACTCGACACACTCTACAATATATTAGTTTTCAATCCTACCATTACCATTGAATTAATGGCGCACACTGATTATATTGGAAGCGACCAGGCTAACTTCGAACTCTCACAGAAAAGGGCACAAAGTGTCGTTGATTACTTAATTGAAAAAGGAATAAGCCCGCAAAGATTAGTGGCAAAAGGTTATGGCGAAACCTGGCCAAAAGTGGTGACCCGTGCGTTGGCAAAACAACATGATTTTCTTAAGCGTAATGATGAATTAACTGAAGAGTTTATAAAGGAATTATCTCCAGAACAGCAGGAAATATGCAACGCTATCAATCGGCGGACGGAGTTTAGGGTACTCTCAACAGATTTTATTGAAAAATTTGATGCTGAACCAGAAAAATAGTTGGTTATTTTAAAGTCTCCTATTGATAAATTACCAGCTAAATTGTATGGTTGAGATATATTCAACAACCGGCGTAAAAGTATAGGCTAAAATAAATGACCAGATAAAAATTCCCGCGATTAAGTAAAACAGAAATTTTCGAATGTCTTTTATTAAAATAAATCCAAGCAATAAGGAATTAAACGGGCCCAGCAATCCGGTAGTAATTAAACCTAATCCCAAAGGTCCGTAGCGATTCGAAAATTTTAAAAACCTGCCTTTCTTTTTTTCAATTCTTTTTTCCCCATATTGTTTTAAAATCCAATTTTTAAATGAATCACCTGCAAAAAACAAAATCAGAACCGACGTAATTGACCCAAGAGCAGTAAATAAACCGTTATAAACCGGATGTATTCCAAGCAAAATACCGGCAGGAATTCCTTTCCACATCCCGGTTATCCCAGCGATATATACCACTAAAAATTTAGATAACAAATCCATTTAAAATTAATCAAGATTTTTTGTGCTTTTAAATCATTGAAACAAAAATCAAATTAATAGTTAAATATAGTTCTTTAATAAATGTCAATTATGTAATCACTATTTTTAATTTGTTTTATCAGCTTTTCAATATCAATAGTCAAAATCCTAAACAGTTCATTCTCTGTAATTAAAAACATCGCAACCTTGCTTAAGAACATCTTTTAATGTGTTTTTTGGGGATAACTTCTTTTAAAATATTTCGTAAATTGAATACAACAATTGTTCACACTCCATATCACAGATCACTTTAAACAACCATAGCTATGGAAAATAAACTTCAGGAATTAACTCAAAAACTTTACAAGGTAGGAGTTGAAAAAGCAAAAAATGAAGCCGATACTATTCTTTCAGAAGCAAAGAAAAAAGCAGATGAAATTGTGCAAAATGCCAATAACGAAGCAAAAAAAATAATTAATCAGGCTAATTCAGACAGTGCGGATTTAAAACAGAAAACAGAAAAGGAGCTAATTCTTTCTTCAAAACAGCTAAAATCTACAATAAAAAATCAGATTACTAACCTGATTACAAAAGATTTAATGTCTTCTGATATAAAAGAAAGCCTTAATGAAATCCGGTTTGTTCAATCACTCATCGAACTTGTGATAGAAAAATGGGATATCAATGATGCCCAAAGTACCGATTTACAAATTATACTTCCCAATGCAAAAAAGTCAGATTTTGACAGGTACATAAAATCAAAAACAAACAAACTAATGGCTAAAGGACTGGATGTACATTTTGACGAAGAATTTAAATCGGGATTTAAAATTACACCAAAAGACAAAAGTTACATTATAAATTTCGCCCAGGAAGATTTCGAGAATTTTTTCAAAACCTACTTAAGAAAGCAAACTGCAAAATTACTTTACAAGGAAGAATAATGATAAAAAGAAACTATTACTACTTAATTGCAGGGTTTCCGGATATTCTTATTGATCAGAAAAAACTTCCCTTTCCCTTAATTAAGTTAAAACAAGAGCTCGAATACCACCTCCACCCTTCTGACTTCAGATTGGTAGAGTATTTGTTTTTACCTTATGACAACAGTAATTTTTTGAACATTCTTCTTAAAAATAATGTAGATTTTAATCCACTTGGTAATTACACTGAAGATTTTTTTACATATGAAATAAAAGAGCCGGAACACCTTCCTGAATACATGAAAAAGTTTCTGGCAGCATATCGTGAGGAAAATCCACTTTTCCCCAATTTAAGTTTTGAAAATCAGCTTACATGGTTGTATTTCGACTTTATGCTCGAACAAAAAAATAAATTCCTGAATGAAATATTTACAGCTTTTCGCAACATCAAAAACATATTTGCAATTTACAATTCTCGGGAATTTGGATTTAATATTGAGAATCAAATGATTGGCAATTACGAGTTAACCGAAGCTGCAAAAAGAACAAGTGCTAAAGATTTTGGACTGGCCGGTGAAATAAGTCATATTGAAGAAATAATTGGGATTCATGAAAACAAAGATATTCTTGAACAAGAGATTTCAATCGACTTGCTGAAATGGAAATATATGGATGAGCTGAACACGTTCAATTATTTCACTATAGAAAAAATATTAGCTTATGTTATTGAATTTATGATAGTTGATCGCTGGATGAACCTTAAAACTGATGAAAGCAGAAAGGTTTTCAAACAAGTACTTTACGATTTAGAAACCAGTGTAGAATTTTCAAAAGATTTTAATATCAGATGAAGAAAACAGTAACCAATACTAAAGGAAAAATTGCCGGAATAATATCCAACTTAGTAATTGTTGAAGTAGATGGTCCGGTTTCGCAAAACGAGATTTGTTATATCAGCCTTACAGGTATTAATTTAATGGCTGAGGTTATTAAAGTTTTTGAGAAAAAAGTTTTTGTACAGGTGTTTGAAAGTACGCGCGGACTAAAGGTTGGTCAGGAAGTGGAATTTACCGGTGCCATGCTTGAAGTTACCCTTGGCCCCGGAATTCTGTCACGAAATTACGATGGGCTGCAACATGATCTTGATAAAATGGATGGTGTTTTTCTTAAACGTGGAGACTATACACAGGCTTTGAATTTTGAAAAACTTTGGGACTACAAACCTATTGCAAAGGCAGGTGATACTGTTTATGCGGGTGATTGGATTGGCGAGGTAACAGAAAATGTAATGCCTCATAAAATTATGGTTCCCTTTAAATTAAGCGATAAGTACACAGTTAAAAGTGTGGTTAAGGCAGGTAAATACGATGTAAATAAAATGGTCGCAATCCTGACAGATAAAAAAAATAAAGATATTGAGGTTAGTATGATTCAAACCTGGCCTGTTAAAGTGCCGATTAAAAATTATAAAAACAAACCACGCCCTTTTAAATTACTGGAAACCGGAGTTAGGACTATTGACACTTTAAATCCGATTGTTGAAGGTGGCACAGGCTTTATTCCCGGTCCTTTTGGTAGTGGTAAAACAGTACTTCAGCATGCCATTTCTAAACAAGCTGAAGCTGACATCGTAATTGTTGCGGCATGCGGCGAACGTGCCAATGAAGTGGTTGAAATATTTACAGAATTTCCTGAAATTGATGATCCACGCACAGGAAGAAAACTAATGGAGCGCACAACAATTATAGCCAATACCTCAAATATGCCTGTTGCGGCAAGAGAAGCATCGGTTTACACTGCTATGACCATTGCAGAATATTATCGTTCTATGGGTTTAAAGGTTCTACTCCTGGCCGACTCTACTTCGCGCTGGGCACAGGCTTTACGTGAAATGTCAAACCGAATGGAGGAACTTCCGGGGCAAGATGCTTTCCCCATGGATTTACCGGCTATAATTTCAAATTTTTATTCACGCGCAGGATTTACGTATCTCAATAATGGCGAAACAGGTTCGATAACTTTTATCGGAACAGTATCACCTGCAGGAGGAAACCTCAAAGAGCCTGTTACCGAATCGACCAAAAAAGCAGCCAGGTGTTTTTATGCACTTTCACAACAGCGTGCCGACAGCAAAAGATACCCCGCCATTGATCCAATTGACAGCTATTCAAAATACCTTGAATATCCGGAGTTGCAGGATTATCTAAGGGAAAATATCAGCAAAGATTGGATCGATAAGGTTTTAACAGCAAAAAACTACTTGTTAAGAGGGAAAGAGGCATCTGAGCAAATTAATATTTTAGGCGATGACGGAGTTCCCATTGATTACCACCTAAGATTCTGGCGTGGCGAAGTTATTGACTTTGTAATATTGCAACAAGATGCATTTGATGATATTGATAAACAAACCACTCTGGAACGCCAAAAATTTTTACTAGAAAAAGTATTAGACATTTGTGAAACTGAGTTTCAGTTTGAATCATTTGATGAAGTCAATCCCTATTTCAAAAGAGTAATCAACAACCTTAAACAAATGAATTACTCTGAGTTCAAATCTGAAAAGTTCAACAACTATCTTACCGAATTAACAAGTATTATCGACGAAAGGAAATAAATATGGAAACGAAAGCATTTCAAAAAATATATACAAAGATTATTCAAATTACCAAGGCTACATGTTCTTTGAGAGCGACCGGAATCGGTTATGAAGAATTAGCCATTATCAACGGACGTCTTGCACAGGTTGTTAAAATAATTGGTGATTTGGTTACTTTGCAGGTATTTGGCGGTACTGAAGGAATACCAACAAATGCTGAAGTTGTATTTATGGGAAAACCTCCGGTGCTTTCTGTCAGCGACGATTTAGCCGGAAGATTTTTTAATGCCTTTGGAAATCCGATAGATGGTGGTCCTTCTGTTGATGGTGAGGAACGGGAAATTGGCGGACCTTCCGTAAATCCTGTTCGCAGAAAGCAACCTTCTGAATTAATTGCAACCGGTATTGCCGGTATCGACCTGAATAACACCATTGTAACTGGACAGAAAATTCCTTTTTTTGCAGATCCCGATCAGCCATTTAATCAGGTGATGGCAATGGTTGCCATGCGGGCGAAAGCAGACAAAATCATATTGGGAGGGATGGGCTTAACCAACGATGACTACCTGTTTTATAAAAGTATTTTTGAAAATGCCGGAGCGTTGGATCGAATTATTTCTTTTGTAAACACTACCGAAGATCCGCCTGTCGAACGTTTATTGGTGCCTGATATGGCATTGACTGCAGCTGAATATTTTGCTGTTGACAAACAACAAAGTGTTCTGGTTCTTTTAACCGATATGACACTTTACGCTGATGCACTAAGTATTGTATCCAATCGCATGGATCAGATTCCTTCAAAAGACAGCATGCCGGGATCTCTTTATTCTGATTTGGCAAAAATCTATGAAAAAGCTGTACAATTCCCAGATGGAGGTTCTATTACAATTATTGCGGTTACAACTTTATCAGGGGGTGATATTACCCATGCTATTCCGGATAACACCGGATATATTACTGAGGGCCAGTTATTTCTTCGCAAAGACTCTGACATTGGAAAAGTAGTTGTTGATCCATTCCGGAGCCTGTCGCGCTTAAAACAACTAGTCATTGGTAAAAAAACAAGAAAAGACCATCCCCAGGTGATGAACACCGCAATTCGCCTTTTTGCAGATGCAGCACAAGCAAAAACAAAACTTGAAAATGGTTTTGACCTCACCGATTATGATGAAAGAACACTCAAATTTGGAAAAGAATATTCTGACAAACTTTTGGCAATCGATGTAAACGTGGATATAGATAACATGCTTAAAACTGCATGGAGATTATTTGCTAAACATTTTACACGGGCAGAAGTGGCAATACGAAGTGAATTTATGGAGCAATACTGGAAAGGGGAATAACAAAAAATAAACAAACTGGTCAGAAACAAGTTAAATGAAATTTCAATATAACAAAACAGCACTTCAGGATTTGGATAAACAATTAAAAATCCGGGTTAGGGCACTGCCTACAATAAAAAATAAAGAGGCAGCTCTACGATTAGAAGTGAAAAGGGCAAAAAATGAAGCGCTTGAATTTGAAAAAAGACTCAATCAACAAATTACAGAATATGAAAAATTTGTAAGGATTTGGGGTGAATTTGACAACTCTCTTTTATCGATCAAAGAACTCGAACTTGATACTAAAAAAATAGCAGGAGTAAAAGTACCGGTCTTAAAAAATATTGATTTTGAAATTAAAGAATTTAGCTTGTTTAATAATCCACAATGGTTTTTAAAAGGAATTAAGATTTTAAAAGAGCTGACAACAATTACCATTGAACGTGATATTTTTTTTAGAAAGAGTGAATTACTCTTTTTAGCTCGAAAAAAAACAACACAAAAAGTGAATCTGTATGAGAAGGTACAGATACCTGGTTATGAAGATGCAATACTAAAAATAAAACGTTTTCTGGAGGATGAAGAAAACTTATCAAAATCGTCGCAGAAAATTGTTAAAAACCGTCAGCAACAGCAAGAGGAAGTAGTATGATTTTACCTATGATAAAATATACTTTTATTGCTTATCATAACGACTATGATAAATTTCTTAATGATATCAGGGATATTGGTGTTTTGGATATTGTAGAAAAGATAAGTAGCGAGGAAAGTGTACCAAAGGAAAAACTCGATTATTTTAAAAATATAAGTAACGCTTTAGGCTTTCTTGAAAAACAAAAACATATTGCACAGGAAGAATTAAAATTGCTGGAGACAGAATTAAGAAAACAAAAAATTGACCTCAGTTTTAATTATATAAAAAATACGAAATGGGCGGATATAAACACCGAAAATCTAAATAAGCAAAAACAAAAAGAATTTAAGGTCAAATTTCAATATTACAGAGATAAACTTGCAAATAAAGATTTAGAAAAATCACATTTAAAAGGGTATGAAATTTATGAGGAAATATCAAAACTCACTGATAAAAAAGATGCCCTTGTTCAAAACTTATTGTTATTAAACAAAGCCCTTAAAGCGGCCGAACCCTGGGGCGAATATTCTCACGAAACCATTCAAAAACTTAAAGAAAACAATATAGATATAAGGCTATATTTGGTTTCAGAAAAAAAGTTTGATCCAAAATGGAATAAATTGTTTGATATTTATAAAATTAAAACAACCAGTCCGTTTATTTACTTTGCATTGGTTACCGAGCCCGATAAAAAGATTGAAATTGATGCTGAAGAAGTAATCCTTCCGGACGAAACAACAAATCAAATTGAAAAAAGGAAATCTGAAAATTATGTGGAAATTGTCAGAATTGAACAGGAGCTACATTATCTGGCTTTGAATTATTTGGAAGACCTAAGAAGATATTTACTCAAACTTGAAGAAGATATTGATTTCAATAGCGTTATTGGAAATACAGAAAGTGCAGTTGAAGATAATGTAAGAATTATAAAAGCTTATGTACCTGCAAATGAAACAGACAAATTAAATCAATATTTAAAAAATGAAAGTATCGTATACTTTACTGAAAAACCAAAACCGGAAGATAAAATCCCCATAAAACAAAAGAACAATAGATTTGCAAAATTGTATGAACCTATTGGAGAATTGTTCTCGTTACCCGCCTATGAAGAGCTGGACCTAACTCCTTTCTTCGCACCCTTTTTTATGATGTTTTTTGGTTTTTGTCTTGGCGATGTTGGTTATGGAATCGTCATTTTAATCGCCACTACGCTATATAAATTCAAAGCGAATAAAGAGATGAAACCATTTTTATCACTTGCTCAGTTTTTAGGGATTGGAACAATCATTTTTGGAACATTAACCGGGACATTTTTTGGCATTAATCTAATAGAGATTGAAGCTTTAGGTAATCTTAGAAACCTTATGCTGGACAGCCAAAAAACATTTTATCTGGCTCTTGCTATCGGACTCTTCCAGATAATGTTTGGATTGATAATAAAGGCGATAAACAAAAGCAGAATGTTTGGGTGGCAATATGCAATACCATCAATAGGGTGGTTTATTTTAATCCTTGCAATTCTTGATACAGCATTACTGAATACTACTCCTTTCAGCAAATATATTGCATGGTTTGCGGTTGCATTAATTGTAATTTGGAGTGATCCAAAGGCAGGAATTTTTGGCAGAATAGGAAAAGGAATTTGGGACTTGTACGGGATTACGGGTATTTTTGGAGATGTACTTTCTTACATCAGGCTTTTTGCTCTTGGAATATCAAGTGCAATATTAGGTTTTGTAATTAATACAATTGCGTTACAGATATTGGGCTCCGCACCTGTAATCGGCCATATATTTTTCGTAATATTCTTATTGATTGGCCACACAGCTAACCTTCTGATTTCCTCGTTGGGTTCGTTTGTTCACCCCATGCGTTTAACCTTTGTTGAATTTTATAAAAATGCCGGTTTCATCGGTGGTGGGAAAGAATATAAACCGTTCAAAAATAAACTAATAATTAAAGAGGAGAATAACTTATGACAACAGCAGTAATTTTAGCTTATATAGGAATCGCGTTGATGATTGCACTTGCGGGTATTGGAAGCGCAATTGGCGTTTCGATAGGTGGTAGTGCAACCATTGGTGCTTTGAAGAAAAATGAAGCAGAATTTGGAAAGTACATGTTGCTTAGTGCATTGCCAGGCACACAAGGATTATATGGATTTGCCGGATTTTTTATTGCAAATACAGCAGGAGTACTAAGTATGGAAATGAATATTTTGCAAGGAGTAGCTATTTTCGCATCCGGGTTGGCACTTGGATTGGTTGGCCTGATGTCGGCTATTAAACAAGGACAGATTTGTGCAAATGGTATCGCAGGTATTGGAGCAGGGTACGACGTTTTTGGGAAATCGATGGTTTTAGCTGTGTTTCCCGAACTTTATGCTATTGTAGCATTTGCTGCAACCTTCCTGATTGTTACAGGATTGTAAAAAAGACTTGTTTATTTTCCTTAAAAAGGAATGCCATGTTTGTATAAACCAAACACGGCATTCCTGATATAGTATTATCTAATTAATCTCCTGATTCAAGCATCTCACATAATTTTTTAATCTGACCCGGATTGCCCAATACAAAAAGATAATCATTCCTCGAAACAATCATTTTAGGATCGGGATTAAAAATATATCGGGCACCACCCGTTTTTATTCCAATTACATTAGCCCCCGATCTTGCACGAATTTGCAAATCGGCTATCGACTTACCAACATATTGCTGTGCAAGATTTCTGCAGGATATTTCTTCAAGGCTAACTTCCTGTACTTTTTGTAACAATACATATTCCAAAAATTCCACAACATCAGGTTGATGTACCAACTTTGCCATTCTTTGTCCACCAATACGCTCAGGCATGATAACATTGGTGGCACCGGCCCTTTTCAATTTCATTTGAGAACCAATTTCAGAAGCTCTGCTAATTACCGTTAATCCGGGATTCATGCTTCTTGCTGTCAAAACAACAAAAACATTGTCTGCATCATTTGGTGTTGTTGCTATCAGAGCCCTGGCATCATAAATACCAGCCTGTTCAAGAACTTCCTCGTGAGTTGCATCACCTTTGATATAAAGCAATTTCTGATTTTCTCTTACCCTTTCTATTACATTGTCGCGTTTATCAACAATTACAAAATCAACTCCGTGATCCTCCAACTCAAAGGCTGCCTGTTCACCATTTCGGCCAAAACCTACTATGATGACATGATTCTTTAGTTTTGCAATTTTTTTATCCACCCTGTAAGTTTTAATATAATTTGCTAAATCACCATCAAAAACAAATCGGGCTATGCTGGTTCCTACATATGCCAGGCTACCCAGACTTGCAACAATTAATCCCATGGTAAAAATCTTACCGCCGGTAGTTAGTGGTCCAACCTCCTTGAAACCAACTGTTGCAATAGTAATTATGGTCATGTATAAACAGTCGATTAAATCCCAGCCTTCAATTATATGATATCCGAGTGTACCAATAATTATCAGTGATCCAAGTACCCCAACACCAATTTTAATGGTAATGTCCGATACTTCCTGAAATTTGTTGTACTGTTGTTGATTCATTTAAGTTGTTAGTTTCCTTTAATGAGTTTTACACCTATTTGGCAATTTAAACATTTTTTTTGATCACAGTATTTATTTTTTAATTGAAGTAAGGCCTGACTTTCAAACGCAGATCGGGATTTTATCCCAAGTTTTTCCCATTTTTTTACTATTGAATTTTCTTCTGCAGGCAACTCTTCCAAAAATTCCAATGCACGATTTTTCAAAAAATCTTTATTTTGTTTCTCACCATAAACAAACAGAAAAGGGATAACAACATTAATAATAATCATATTAACTGAGTTTTCACCCAACTCCTTTTTACAATTTCTTTTTGATTTTTTGTTGAAGCTGTAATGGCTATTCCAGTACTCCGATGCTTCGGTATTAAACAACATTTTCAATTCCGGAAGATTATCAATCTCTACAATTTTGGAAAACAAACTTTGTGACTGATGTAACAGTGAGGCAAATTGAGCTATTCTTACAGTAGGAAAATTGCCGGGGCGTAAACGCATAAATTTCCACAAATGACTCTCTATTCCTTTTAAATTGTATTTTTTTCTTAAAAAAGAATACTCCTTTCTAAGCTTTAGGTAATAATCATCACCTAAAAGTTGCTCATTTAACAAGCCTGAGTTACCAAATAAAATTGTCTCTAGTTGAAAAAGGTTATTTTTAATCTTCGAAAGAACTTCCAGCGGAATGGATTTTGCCAGCAAGTCAAATGGAATCGCATTTACTTTAAAACCAAACATTTTGGCCAGAAATTGGTAAAACGTAGTGTTCCAATTGTTATTATTTTGTTCGAGTTTTGAAAGAATTTCACCTGTTTTTTCTTCTAATCGCTCAATCATCAAACGATTAAATCCCAGTAACAATAAAACCGGATCTATTTTGTAAAATTGATTTTCACAGGCAATCCACGACCTGGCATCCAAAAGGTTTTGGTAATTTTCCTTTAATTTTAAGGGGTATTTTAAAATTAAGGTTGGCAATGGTTTTTGATTCAATTCAATGGGCTCATTATCTGTTTCAACAACATGCAAAATCACATTATTATATGCTTTATCTGTTTGATGATTATGTTTTAGCCAATCTCCGGAGGACTTATGGATTTCAATATTTCCTGCCCATATTGTACTCTCGATTTTGATTTTTGCGTTAAAAAAATCAGGACCCGAATCTGTATTTCTTGTTCCTACGTCTATAACTTCGAGTTTTTTATTTTGTACAGTTTTTAACTCTTCATTAAAAAAGAGAAAATTTTCCCATACATATTGCAAAAATTCTTCTGAAATTGTTTTTGGGGAATTCATAAAATATTGATTTTCTTTGACTAAAAATAGTAAATTTTAATTTTACATGAATCAAAATCAAAAAAGCAAATATAACTTAAAGAGATTTCAGTTTTTTAAAAATATCCCATAAAACGATTCCTGCACTCACTGAAACATTAAAAGAATGTTTTGTTCCGAATTGTGGAATTTCTATGCTTCCATCGCAGATATCCACCACTTTTTGTTGTACACCTTTAACTTCATTCCCAAAAACAACAGCGATCTTTTCAAATCTGGTGGGTGCATAATCAATAAGAGAAATGCTGTTTTCTACCTGTTCAATAGCGTAAACTTTATAATTCTGTTTATGCAGTTCAACAACCACATCTTCTGTTTTTTCAGAATACTCCCATTCTACAGATTTTTCTGAGTCCAAAGCAGTTTTTCGGATTTCTGCATTTGGAGGAGTTGCAGTTATTCCACACAGATAAATTTTTTCAATTAACAAGGCATCGGAAGTACGGAATACAGAACCTATATTATTACAGCTTCTGATATTGTCCAGGACCACAACAAGTTTTGTTTTTTCGATGGCCTTAAATTCTTCAAGCGATATCCTGTTTAATTCTATATTTCGTAGTTTGCGCATTTCCACATTTTCATATTTGGTACAGATTCAAATACCAGTTTCAATTTTATTATTCCGTTTTTACCAGTCAACTTCTGCTCTTTTCACGGGCATAGTCATACATCGGGCACCTCCGCCACCACGCGCTAACTCTGAGCCTGCTATTAAAACCACGCATTTTTTGAATTGGTCGACTGAAACATTTTTATCTATCACATCTTTTGCTTTTATCACCTCAAAACCATTTTTATTTAACTCTTCGATGGTGTGACTGTTTCTTTCATATCCAATTACTTTTCCAGGGCCAAAAGCAAAAAAGTTGGCTCCGCTATGCCATTGCTCACGTTCCTGAATCCATGAATCTGTTCTTCCGCCGCAGAATATTGGTTTTAAATCGATTCCCACTTTTTGTAAAGCTTTCATAATGTTGGGTTTCTCTTCTATTTTAACCACTTTTCGGTTTTCAATTTGAATATGAATTGTTCTCAAACGGTTCATTTTTGTAATCACAGGTTCGTAAACCATACAGGAGTCCGAATTCAAAAAAGTATAAACCATGTCGAGATGAATAAACGATTCGGGTGTTGAAGGTAATTCCTGAACAATAATATGGTGTGGTTCTGTTTTTAACTTTTTAATATTTTCGATTATAAAATCGATTCCCTGAGTACTTGTTCGAACACCCGTTCCAATTACAAAAACATCTTCACGAGCCACCTGGAAATCTCCTCCTTCAATCGTTGATTTCGGATTCATGGAAATACCGGTTTCAGGTTTTAAGGGATTGATGGTTTTGGTTTCAAAAAGTTCGTGGTATTTAAAAATCGACTCCATTATAACCGATTCTCTTTCTCGAACAGGATTTGCCATTTTTCCAATCAGCATATTATCATTCATGCCCATAGCCGAATCGCGTGTAAAAAACAAGTTGTGTAAAGGCCTTAATAAAAACCTTTCATTACTTAGATAGCTTGTCAGGTTGTTTTTTTCAAGCACCAAACCTTCAATGAGCAGAGTCGCTAATTTTTCAGCTGTGTAATCCGCCAGAAGTAAAGGATCACAAATATTTCCTTCCTTACTACAAATTTCTTTAAGCAAATTTATTTTTACTTCTTCTTTTTTAAGAATATCTGCCAGTAATTTTTTTACATGATATACTGAAGTTACCGTATTTAACACTCCTTCAAGCTGAGCAAATTCCCGCGATGCAACTGATAAATTTAAAATATCACTGTAAAGCGCTCGTTCTGCATTTTCAGGGGTCATATTTTCAACTTCAGAACCAGGCTGATGCACGATTACGGCTTCCAAATTTCCAAACTCAGAATTGATACTGGTCTTCATAATTTATGTGGTTTTATTTCAGGTTTCAAAGATATAAACTTTGCTGCACTCATAATTGCTGATTGAATTATTCGTTCTAATTTTACAAAGAAATATATAAGCTTTGAAAACAGTATTCTTTATATTGATTTTTTTGTGTTTTTGTCAGCACTTAACAGCACAAGATCCGGATACAACTGATATGGTTATGGGCATTGTTGAAGGAGAAGATACCCTTATCAATGTGGAAGTTAAAGAAATTTTTGTTTTCCCTGAGAGAAAATTTAAAAACAGAAGGCAGGAAAGGCATTACTGGAAATATGTTGCTAAAGTAAAAAAAGTTTACCCTTTAGCTGTAGAGGCAAGAATTCTTTTGGAGAAATACGAACCTGAATATTATGCATTGGAAAGTAAGCGTGAAAGAAGGAAACTCATGAAAAAAATTGAAAAAGAACTTTTAGCAGAGCATAAAGAAAAATTAAAAAAATGGTCAATTTCTGACGGGAGAATTTTATTAAAATTGATAAATCGGGAAACAGACAGAACTGCTTACACTTTAATCAAAGATTTTAGAGGTGATGTAAGTGCCGTCTTTTGGCAGGGAATTGCAAGACTTTTCAAAAATAATTTAAAGGATGATTACCAGCCCGAGGATGAAGACAAGATACTGGAAGAAATTGTTTTGCTAATCGAAATGGGTTATTATTAAAAGTTATTGAACTCCAAATTCCTCCTCGTATGCATTAAAAAAAGGCAGATCTTTTCTTTTTTCATTTTTATTCAATAGAAATGTCAGGGAGATTTCGCTTGTTCCTCCGGACTGTCCACGCAAACCTGAAACAGTAAAATCATAACTGTAATTTATTTGCCAGCTTCTTTTCATAAATCCCACAAGAAAAATAATTGCATTATAACGTACCCCGAAGTTTTGTCTAAACCAGCTTCCCACAGTAAGTCCCCGTTTTGTAGCAAATAATCCGTAATTTAACTGAGAATTTTTACCCTGCATTTGTGCTATTATCTGGGGAGAAATATCAAATTTCTTTCGATTATGTCCGTATAAATACACTGGCAGTCTGGCACCAAAATGCCCGGTGTATTTTCTTTCCAATTTTGCTACGTTCTCATTCCCCTGGTAAAAAGACTGGTTAGGTTCCGTAAGGTGATGCACTGCTAAACCATAAAATAATTTCTTGCTATACATCATTATACCTGCAGAAAAATCGGCATAAGTAAAATTAGGATCTGTTAAAGATGCTAACTCCCTTGATGTTCCATGATTCCCATAATTGGGATCAAGATTATCCGCAAAAATTAACCGGCTTTTATTTAATGAATTCTGAAAAATTCCTGCCTGCAATGCACCATGTAAGCGATATTCTTCTGATAATCTGACAAATACTGAGTAGGCCACATTAAATTGAAGCGTATTTAAAATTCCATCTGCCTGCGAATCACTAATTACATAACCTCCTATTCCACCTTGCATTTTTTTCACAGGAATATCAAAAGCTGCACTATAAGTGGTAAAAGCATTATCAAAACTGTGCCACTGATTCCTGTATTGTAAAGCAATTCTGGGAACTCCAATCGATCCGGAAAAGGCTGGATTTAAATACATAGGGTTAGCATAAAACTGGGAAAACGAAACATCTTGAGAAAATGTAATGCCAGAACACATTACAAAAAGAAAAAACAAAATATTTCGAATTTGCAAACTCACCTGTTTTCTGTAATTGTTAACAATCAAATATAATTTTAAAATTAAGAAACCTAAAACATTGGATAAAAAAAGAGGCTGCAAAAATTTGCAGCCCCAAAAAATCTAACTAAACTAATCGCGTAATAATTGTTTTCTGAAATCAACCTGACCGGCTATTATGTTTTCTTGCTTTTCTGTTCTATTTCCAGTTATTTTCGCTTAACATCCAACCCTCTATTTGAAGGGGAGTTTCTTGATCTTCTGTAATTAACTCATTTTTATTCCAGGTACTTTCATCTGTCATCCAGTTCTCTAAATCCAAGGTTTCATCAAAATCCTGTTCAAGTATGAATGTACTTTCGAGTTCCGTTTCCCAGATGCTTTCGTTTACCATCCAGTTTTCAATCTGAAGAGAAGATTCAATGCTTTCATGGCTTAAGGCGCTTAATTCTGTTCCTTTTGCTTGTACACTTCCTGCAATAAATATTATTGCTATAAATGTAATCGCTGCTAATTTTTTCATAGTTGTTTTCATGATTCCTGTTTTCTATTGTTATTGTTTCTGTTTTGTAATTGTTTTCGTTTATATAGACTAAAAACTTATACAAAGGTTACACGGAATTTTAGTTAAAAACAGAAAAATCCTCTTAACGAAACTTAAAAGTCGGTAAATGGTGAAAATTTAAGGGTAAATCAAAACACCTTTCGGTACTTTATTTTTTAAATCTGTCGGTAAATGGCGAAAAATGCCAAAAACAGCAGAACCACTGCCCGACATCGAAGCATAAACAGCACCGTTTTGATAAAGAATGTTTTTTAGTTCCTCTATTTGAGGATATTGTTGGAAAACACTTTTTTCAAAATCATTTACTAAAGTATTTTTCCAATTCTCAACCGGAGTTTTAACAATTTCAGTTAAACTAATTTCAGGCTCCTGAGGAATTATATTCTTGTAGGCTTCCGGGGTACTGACTGAAACATCAGGTTTTGCAATTAAAATTTTATAATCAGAAAGATTGATTTCAATGTCATGGAAAACATTTCCGGTCCCAGTGGCAAAAGTTGGTTTATTTCGTATAAAAAATGGGCAATCTGCTCCAATCTTTGAAGCATACTTTTCCATTTCGGAAATTGATAATCCAAGTTTAAAATAATTGTTTACCATTGAAATAGTAAAAGCTGCATCAGATGATCCTCCTCCCAGTCCTGCTCCAAAAGGAATAACTTTATGTAAATGAAAATGAAGAGAAGGCAAATCAAAATCCTTTTTTAAAAGGCGATATGCTTTGATGATAAGATTATTTTCGAAGTCTCCTTCTAATTGAATACCTGAGGTTGTTAATTGGGTTTCGTCAGCAATTACAAATTCAAGCCCATCGGACCATGAAACAGGATAGAAAATGGTTTCCAGATTATGATAGCCATCATCACGTTTGGAAACCACATTCAATCCAATATTTATTTTTGCATTCGGAAAACCAATCATCCTGTCATTTATTCATTTTGAAATGCTTCATACTCTTCAGGAGTTCCACAAGTGCACATTAAGTTTCTATCTCCCCACGCATTATCAACACGACCAACAGATACCCAGTATTTATTTTCACGAATCCATTCCAGCGGATAAGCTGCCTTCTCGCGCGTATATTTATGTTCCCAACTATCTGCAACAACTTTTTCAGCTGTATGCGGAGCATTTTTCAAAACATTATCTGTTTTATCAGCCTCTCCGTTTTCTATTTCCTTAATTTCAGAATAAATAGTATTTAAAGCATCAATAAAACGGTCTATTTCCTGTTTTGATTCACTTTCTGTCGGTTCAATCATTAAAGTACCATGAACGGGAAAAGATAAGGTGGGTGCATGAAATCCAAAGTCCATTAATCGTTTTGCAATGTCCTCTTCGGTAACACCAGATGAAGTTTTCAAATGCCGGCATTCAAGTATTAATTCATGAGCAACTCTTCCGTTTTCACCTTTATACAAAATACCATAGTTTTCTTCCAATGCTTTTGCGATGTAGTTTGCATTGAGAATAGCAATTTTTGTGGCTTCGGTTAATCCCTTTGCCCCCATCATTTTTATATAGCCATAAGTAATCGGTAATACTGACGCACTTCCCCAGGGAGCCGCAGAAACAGCGTTGATCCCAATATGTCCGTTATTCATTATTGAATGAGAGGGAAGAAAATCGATTAAATGTCTTGCAACACAAATCGGGCCCACACCCGGGCCGCCTCCCCCGTGAGGAATGGCAAATGTTTTATGCAGATTTAAATGACAAACATCTGCACCAATTTTTCTTGGATTTGTTAATCCAACCTGTGCATTCATGTTTGCACCATCCATGTAAACCTGTCCGCCATTTTTATGAACAATCTCACACATCTCAATAATGTCCGATTCAAAAACCCCATGTGTTGAAGGATAGGTAACCATAAATGAAGAAAGAAAATTTTTATGCAGTTCTGCTTTTTCGCGTAAATCATCCAGACTAATATTCCCATTTTCGTCGCATTTTACAACCACAACTTTCATTCCTGCACTAATTGCACTGGCCGGATTAGTTCCATGAGCTGAAGAAGGAATTAAAACAACATTTCTTTTTCCCTCACCTTTGCTTTCCTGATATTTTCGTATTACCATCAATCCTGCATATTCACCCGCTGCACCAGAATTTGGCATTAAACTAACATCCGCCATTCCAGTTATTTCTGCCAAATCACGACGCAGTTCCTCCATCATTTCATGATAACCACGAGCCTGATTTTTTGGAACAAAAGGATGGATGCCATTAAATTCGATCCAACTTAAAGGAAGCATTTCCGTGGCTGCATTTAGTTTCATAGTGCATGAACCAAGCGATATCATGGAATGAGTCAGGGAAATATCTTTTTGTTCAAGTTTTTTCAGATAACGTACCATTTCAGTTTCTGAACGATATTTATTAAATACTTCCTGGGTCATAAATTCGGAAGTACGTGCAAAATTTTTGTCAATATCAACATGCTTTGGATACTCATTTACAACCGACCATCGTTTATTTGCAGCTTTAGCAAATACCTCAATAATCCATCCCATGTCTTCCCGATTTGTAGTTTCATCAATACTGATACCTACATTCCCATTGTCAAAATACCTGAAATTCATTTCCAATTCATGTGATAGCCACTCAATATCCTCGCGCATTACATGTTTTGGCAATTCAAATCTTATTGTATCGAAATAATTATCATTCAGTTGTTTATAACCCAGTTTTTCAATTTCAGCAGTAAGGAAAGCAGCTATACTGTGCACTCTTTTTGCGATTAATGAAATACCTTCCGGTCCGTGATAAACACCAAAAAATCCTGCCATATTAGCCAAAAGCGCCTGGGCTGTACAAATATTAGAAGTCGCTCTTTCTCTTTTGATATGTTGCTCGCGTGTTTGAAGTGCCATACGAAGTGCACGATTACCATGAATGTCTTTCGTTATCCCGATAATTCGTCCGGGCATCATTCTTTTGTATGCCTCCCGGGCTGCAAAAAATGCTGCATGAGGCCCGCCATATCCCATTGGAACACCAAAACGTTGACTGCTACCGAATACAATATCAGCATCCCATTCACCAGGAGGTGTTAGTATTGCCAATGATAACAAATCCGCAGCAACAGCAACTTTCACATCCTTATCGTGAGCAGTTTTTACCAAATCTGAGTAATCTACAATTTCACCGTCAGCATTAGGATATTGAACCAATATTCCAAAAACATCCTCAGTAATTTCAAATTTCTCTTTTGGCAGAATCTTTAATTCAATACCCAGTGGTTGCGCCCTAGTAATTAAAACATCGTGAGTTTGCGGCCACATTTTATCATCAACCAGTACTGTATTCACATTATTTTTTACCATCTGGCGCGATCGCAAATTCATCATCATCACCATAGCTTCTCCTGCAGCTGAGGCTTCATCAAGCAATGATGCATTTGCTATTTCCATCCCGCTTAACTCACAAACCATGGTTTGGAAGTTTAATAATGCTTCTAATCTACCCTGAGAAATCTCTGCCTGATATGGAGTATACGAAGTATACCATGCAGGATTTTCCAGAACATTTCGAAGAATTACTGCCGGCGTTATTGTATCATAATAGCCCATTCCGATATAGGTATTAAATACCTTATTCTTTGAAGCCAGATCAAGAATTGCCCTAAAATATTTTCTTTCAGTTAAACCTTCTTTCATTTTTAATGGTTCTTTTAACCTGATATTCGAAGGAACCGTTTGTTCGATCAATTCATCCATTGATGAAACTCCAACAAACTCGAGCATTTCTTTAATTTCACCGGCTCGAGGACCTAAATGTCGATTAACAAAACTATCGTGATACATACCTATATATTTTGTTTTTAGAATTTTTTGCAATGATAGAAAACCTTGCGGTTTGAAAAAATGATTTTACACAACACTTTCAACTAAAAATCGGAACTTTCTCTATGTTAAAAAGGGATTGTTTTCTTTTTCGAAACCTAATTTGGTTTCAGGTCCGTGACCACAATAAACAAGGGTTTCGTCAGGCAAAGCAAACAATTTGTTTTTGATGTTCGAAATTAAGGTTTCGTAATGCCCACCCGGCAAATCGGTCCGACCTATACTACCATAAAAAAGCACATCTCCCGCAATCAAAACTTTTTCTTCCTCATTGAAAAAAACAACATGGCCGGGTGCATGACCCGGAACATGGATATTTTTCAATTTTGTATTTCCAAACTCTATAAATTCATTTTCAATTAAATATGAATCGATGGGATTTACAGGATTCATTTTGAAACCAAACATTTCACCCTGACTAACCGCTTTTTCAACCCAAAAAGCATCCTCCCTGTGTGCTAAAAACGGTATATCAAATTCATTTCTTACAAATTCAACTCCCATAATATGGTCGAAATGACAATGTGTATTTGTAATTTTTACCGGTTTAAGATTATTATTCTTTATATAATCCCGTACTTCCTGATGTTCTTCTTCGTAATAAAATCCCGGATCGATAAATATACAATCTCCGGTTTCATCAGATACAATAAAACTGTTTTCTCCCAATGGATTTACCACAAATTTTTCAATCTTTATCATAAATCAGAAATTTACTGTTCCTTTTAATAGTGGAACAAACACATAGTCGCCATGTTTTTCAATTTTGTACTCATTTTCAGTTACACGAATAACAACAGTCATTTCCTGCCTATGTTCGCTTCCAACAGGAATCACCATTCTACCGTTTATTGCCAGTTGAAATTTCAGATCTTCCGGAACACATGGTGCACCGGCAGTAACAATAATTTTATCGAAAGGAGCAAAATTTGGTAATCCTTTGTATCCATCTCCAAAAAAACATGCAGGATTATAACCTATTTCAGGTAAAAATTTATGTACCTTGTTATACAACTCTTTTTGCCTTTCTATGGTAAAAACCCTTGCCCCCATTTCAAGTAATACGGCTGCCTGATAACCTGAACCGGTTCCAACTTCAAGGACTTTTTCTCCTTTCTCAATCTCTAAAAGTTGTGTCTGCATTCCAACCGTAAAAGGTTGCGAAATGGTTTGTCCTGCTCCAATCGGAAAAGCCTGATCTTTATAAGCAAATTGTAAAAAAGTACTTTCCATAAAAAGATGTCGGGGAACCTTTCCGATAGCATCAAGCACTTTTTCATTCCTGATGCCTTTGATTTTCAAGCCATCAATTAATCGTTTTCTTAATCCTTTATGACGTGGAGATTCGTTTATTTCCATTTTGAAAAAATAATGCACAAAATTAAGCTAAAAAACAATTTTAAAACTTAAAAATCATATCAATATTAACAATAAACGTTAATAAATAATACTTCGATTAACTTATTCGGATAGTCCTGATTTTTATATTTGTGAAAACACCTTAAAAAGCGTATTATGCTAAACGTTGGATTAATTGGAAATACAGAGATTCTGGAACCTTTTGTTAAACGTCTGAAAGAAAACAAAAATGTTAATATTATAGGCAAAGCTTCTATTGGTTCAAGTGCTCATTTGGACAGTTTTCATTTTACAATTCCCGAATTCAACAGAATTGAATTAATTGAAAGAGCTGATGTCCTGATTATTGACAATTCTTCGTTAATGCCGTTTAAAGTTTTAAGTGATATCGTAAAAAAATCAAAACATGCATTTACAGCTGGATATTTAGATCTTACAATTGATGAATGCACTCAAATTGTAAAATTGGCAAATGAATCAGGTTCTATCATACAGGTAAGTAATCCATACTTTTTTACTCCTCAAATTCAATGGTTGAATAACAATATTTCCTCACCTGTATTTTTAGATATATTAGATTTTACAAAAACAAAGGACAAAGACAATCTGCTGTATCATGTTGTTTTATCTCTGCTTGAAATAACAGGTATAAGTCCCAAAAAAGTTGGTACTGTAACATTTAATGCAGATCAAAATCATTCTGAATTCACAAATGTAAGGCTTGAATTTGGCGATGCATCTGTCGTGAATATCAGTTTTGGTATGCTTGAAACTTTACAGGAGTTTAAAATGAGAGTATTTTCCAGAGACAATTTTTTGAGTTTTAATTTTACCAGAAATACATTTATTTGCAATAATAAACCCATTGATCTGACTGATTATAAAAATGTTAATGAATTCGAATATTTTATCGACACCATTAACGGGAAAGTCAAAAAAACCAGCTGTCTCGAAGATTATTTGATCGCTTTACACCTGGTACAAAAAATCAATAAAAAAATTACTCAGTTTTTTGCCCATTAAATCTCCATAAAAATTTACTTTTGCCGCAATAATTTTAAATGAAATGCGTTCAATGTAAGCGACTGTATTTTTACATTGAACTTAACTTTACTATGACAGAATGAACAGAACCTGGCAAGTTGCGAAATATTTATTTTTCGACGTATTAGCTGCTGCAATAAGCTGGGTAATTTTCTTCGTTTACAGGAAGGCCATAATTGAGCCCCAGCGTTTTGGTATAGATATACCAATCGAATTTAATAATCGGTTTTTTTTAGGATTGATTTTTATTCCTGTGTTCTGGATTACCATTTACTATATTACAGGGTTTTATAAAAATATTTACCGAAGGTCGAGATTAATTGAATTGGGACAAACGTTTACTACCTCACTTGCCGGTGTAATTGTAATATTCTTTACTTTGATTCTTGATGATTTTATACAGTCTTACAAGAATTATTATCAGCTGTTTTTTACGCTGTTTTTGCTACATTTTTTCTTTACCTATGTTTTCAGGTTAATTATAACAACTCAAACGATTCATCGGATTCATCAGCGTAAAATCGGATTTAATACGCTGATCATTGGGAGTAATGAAAAAGCGCTAAACATGTTTAACGACATGAACAGCCAGAAATATCCGGCAGGAAATAAATTTGTTGGTTTTGTCGGCCTGGAAAACAATAACGACGCCTTGTTATGTAACTATATTCCTAAGCTTGGAAAGTTTAACGAAATAATCGACATACTTGAAAAGCATAAAATTGAAGAGGTAATCATTGCAATTGAAACTGTAGAGCATAAACGTTTAAGTGAAATTCTAACTATAATTGAAAACCGGCAGGTAACGATTTGGGGAATTCCTGATCTTTACGACTTCCTTTCCGGAATGGTTAAAACAAACACCATATACGGCAGTCCGTTAATTAAGATTTCAAATGGCCTGATGCCCGGCTGGCAGGAAAATACAAAACGATTATTGGATGTTGCATTCTCATTAATAGCATCTGTAATTTTAATGCCTGTATTTATCGCTCTGGCAGTTACAATTAAATTAACATCGAAAGGACCAATTTTTTACAGGCAGGAGCGGATTGGAAGATTTGGCAAACCTTTTAAAATTTTTAAGTTGAGAAGTATGGTTGCCGATGCGGAAAACGGAACCCCGGCTTTATCATCAGAAAACGACAACCGTATTACAAAGGTTGGAAGATTTATGCGTAAAACTCACCTTGACGAAATCCCGCAATTCTATAACGTTATTAAAGGCGATATGTCCCTGGTTGGTCCACGCCCCGAAAGACAATTTTATATAGACCAGATTATACAAAAGGCTCCCCACTATACTCACTTACACAAATTACGTCCCGGAATTACATCGTGGGGGCAGGTGCGTTATGGATATGCTTCTGATGTGGATGAAATGCTGGAAAGATTGCCATATGATATGATGTATCTGAAAAATATTTCTTTATACATCGATTTCAAAATCATGATTTATACTATTATGGTAAGTCTGAAAGCCCGTGGAAAATAAATTCTTAAGGATTCTGCGTAAATTTAAAATTCATTCATCATTTTCAAAACCATAATCACGCTCAACTTTTGCTATTCTCACTTTAAAAGATTTATACCAAATATTTCGCCCTTTTTCTCTTGCTTCTGTATGTTCAGCATTTTCTTTCCATTGGCGAATTGATTCCAGATTCTCCCAGTACGATACCGTTATTCCTAAAGATTCACGGGCAGACTCAAATCCTAAAAATCCTTGTTGACGGCTCACCAGTTTTTCCATTTCTTCTGCCATTTCTAAATAACCATTATCTCCATCTGTTCTTTCAGAAGTAAAAATCACTGCATAATATGGTGGTTTTGGTGTTTGTGCAATCATCGCAATACTAGTTAACGTGAATTCGGGATAAGCCATCAATCACAGAAAGTCATAAGTGCTTCAGATTTGAGTTATAAAATATGCAGGAATAACGGGTTATTTTTAAGATTTTATAGCTCAAAGATGATGTGCTTTGGACTTTCCTTTACAAGGCTCTGAAAATTTTCACATATACTGCTCCAAATTTAATTAAATTATCCCGATAGTCCTTCTTAAATTTGGTTTGTCTCTGTAAAAATTTTCTAAAGCTGTGACGATGTCTTATCCAGAACTCACGTTAGTTAAGTTTTACAATTTTTATTGGTTTATAAGTAGGTCCGACTGAACTTAAAATACTTTGATAAAAAATAATCTCTGAAACATTAACTTGCTGAATTTCCTTGCCTGAATATTTCTCAGTCAGAAAATTAAATTTTTCAATATCAACTACATATTTAAATCTGGCAATTGTAAGATGCGGCGTAAAATCATGCTCATTTTTTTTGAATCCCAGAGAAACCATTTTTGCCTCAATTTCTTTCGCAAATTGTTTAAGAGGATCATCATTTTCAGTTTTTGCAAATAATACTTTGGGTTGTTTCTTTCTTTTAAAATAACCAATCCCTTTTAAATTGAATTGAAAAGTTGAAAATGAATTTGACAAAGATTCCAGAAAATCAATTATATCAACCACCTGCTCTTTGTTTGTTTCTACCAGAAAACGCAGCGTAATATGCAAATTACCGGAGTCCACCCATCTTATTTTTCCTTCCGCCAGAGATTTTCTAAATCTATTTATAATCTCTAAAAGTGTTTTTTCAGGTTTGACTTTTATGGCAATAAATGTTCGAATAGTTTGTTTCATTATTCACAATATTTTTCTACCTGATCAAAAGCACCTGCCCCTTTTCATTATGTTCAAAACCCTGAACATCAAAATAATTTGCTATCCAGACATAGTTTCCAATTGGTGCCTCTCCTCCGTTTTTATGGGTTCCATCCCAGGGATCATAAATCGAATTACTTTCAAAAACCAAATCTCCCCAGCGATTAAATATTTTAAGTGAGAATTTAGTCTCATCAACTCCCATATTTACCGGCATAAATGTTCTGTTTTCCTGAATATCACTGTTTGGTCTGAATGCATTTGGTGCGTAAATTTCAGAAGGAAGAATCTCCAGAAACAATCCAAAAGTATCTCTGCAACCTGATTCTGCTTCTACAAACAACATTGGATTAAAAGTTCCCAATTCCGTGTAGGTATGTACCGGTTCAAACTCGTTGGATGTAATACTATCTCCAAAATCCCAAAAATAATCGATTGCCCTTTCGGAATAGTTTATAAAACCGATTGTAGAATTATTAATCAAAGCAACCTGATAATCCACTTCAAATTTCGCCCATGGATTCCTGTGAACTTTAATCCAGTCCTGTTTTAAAAGTGTATCTGCACAACCGGTTTGATTTGAATATGCCATAAGCGTAATGTCAAACCTTCCCGTATCGGGCAAGTAGTACAAAGCAGATTCGCCCGTCGGATAAGGCAAACTATCCGTAATCCATGTAAAATCAATGTTTTTGTCGTTGGTAATAGCTTTTACTTCAAATGCATAAGGCTGACAACCTTCAACATCTCCGGTATCAAAATCAAATAAGGGTTTTCTTCTAATTTCTTTTTTTATTGGTTTACTTATACAACCATACTCATCCACTGTAAGCGCTACATTGCCTGTAGGTTGCTCAATCACAACATTAATCGAATCATTACCGTCTCCCCATTGTTTTATTCCTTCCAGAACCCATTTACAAATTGAGGAATCGATGCTGTTTGTGTAAAATATCAGGATTGAATCAGGATAACAAATATTTGGATCAACTGAGATTTCGGCTACCGGTGTTGGAAAAACCTTGATCATACTATCGATGGTAAAACTGTTTTTACATTGTGTTTCCGGATTAGTTATGATAAGATTAACTTTATAAAAACCTGTATCACTGTAAGTTTTTGAAAAATATTGTTCATTGACAATTTCTGTATCATCAAATGTCCAGGTATATTCAACTTCATCAGTGGTCAACATTTTAGCTGAGAAGTTTACTGTTAAAGAATCGCAACCTCGTATATTGTCTGCATTCATTTCAAAATTTGAATTTGCTTCTAATGTTTTTTCAAATTCGTTACTCAGGCAACCATTATCATCAATCCTAAGCGAAATCACCGGAAATTTTTCCCGACTTGCTCCCACTGAAACATTATAAATTCTGTTTAGTACATCCAGCGTATCTAAAAAACTTAAACCATCTAAATCCCATTCAAAAAAAGCACTATCGGTAGCCATCCCCGTAAAAATTAACTTTTTGTTGTAATCATTACATAATTCGTTATCTCCGAAAATAAAATCCGCTTGAGGTTGAGGATGAAATCTTATTTTAAAAGTATCAATGGTTTCACAGTTATCAATAGTTTTCATGTTGAAATAGACTTCATAGTCACCATATTCTAATGTTCTAATTTTGACCTGTTTTTGTGAGATTTCGTTTACAAGTATGGCTTCACTACTAGAACTCCAGGAAGTACTTCCGGGAAAATTCCAAATACTATCCGCAGTTCCTTCGATTGTTACTGAAATTGTTGAAGTATCAATTCCACATAAAAAATTTTCGCCTGTTATTTTTACTTCAGGAACCGGATGAATAATCAGGCTTAATGTATCTCTTGTTTCACATCTAAAACTATCGATTACTGTAATTCTATACTCCCCTGTACTTTCCGGAACGATAACCGGAGAAGTAGAAAGGGTATCATCAATTTCATTTTGCCAGATATACTTTTCATATCCGTAATTAGCTTCAAGCGGAACAATTTCCGATTGACACAGCGTTTCCAGTCCCGAATCGATACCCGTTTCAGGCGAACTTTTATAAATATATACAGAGTCAATATAGTCGCAACCTGAGGCAGTAGTAGCTTTGACCCAAATCGGACCTCTGCTTGTCACATTTATCGACGGAGTTGTTTCTCCTGTATTCCATTGATACGAGTTGAATTGTGGACCAGCTTCAAGTGTTAAAGTATCACCATGGCATAAAAGCAATGTATCCTTCTCAAAAAATTCAATATTTTCTCCCAGATCGAGAATATAATTCATATTAAAACCTGCACTGTATCCATAAGATTCCCATTTCCCAAATCCATATGCATAAGCTAAAAAACCATTCTCTCCAAAAACATTATTAACCTGGTGATTTCCTGGTGTAGTTTCTATTCTGGCAAAAGAATATTCAAATCCGGGAAAGGGCTGAAACTCATTCTGAACAGACCTGCCATCAAGATAAATTCCCGCTACATTTTCTCTTTTAGTGATAATATTTACAAAATGTTTTTTTATCCCTGCATAAGTTGTATCAATTTCATTTACCGGAGGTGCAAAACTCTCAAATGCAACTTCATTTGTCCATTGTTCTGTTGAATTTAAAACAAGCATAAATGGATCACCATTTCCTTCTGTGAACGTGCTATCTGTATCGTGCGACATACTAAATTGTGCTGCAAGGATTCTTTTATCAGCAAATATTTGTTTTGCACTATTTCCAGGTAAGCTGAATTCATAATATTCCCCTCTATTTAATCTGACTTCTGTGAGTCCCGAAATCCGTACGGTGGTATTGTCTTTTGATGCCAGTATTCTGTAAATATCTTTTTCTCTCGATTTCAATGAAACGGCATAGTATTCCCTTCCCCATGCATGAACAGGAGGTATTTGCTCAAATAAATGATCCCAGCAACATTCTCCCCGGGGTACAGTTGTCCCCAGAGCACCCGAAAAAAAAGCAATAGGCTTATCAGCATACACATGACTTCCGGTTAAGTCCCCCTGTCCTTCTTTATCTGTTCCCATAATATTTTGGGATTGTACCTGAAATATTTGTCCTTTGTTCAGAATTACAGAAAACGTCGAATCTTTAGGAATAAGATTATCGGTAACTTTTGAGGGTGTTATTTCAACCCGGGTATCATTTTCTGTGGCAACAATTAAAAACTCGCTGTTTCTGCCACTACCACTTTCAGGATTTCGTGGATCGATAGTAGGAAAATAACACATTGCAAAATATTCAAATCCCAATGTCTCTACAGGGTAAATTACTGCAGCATCTGAAGAATAGCGATCCCAGCTAAATGCATAAACATTTACTGGTTTTTCAGATACCAGATGAATCCCCTTATCCTCTTTATTTTCAGATCCACTGGCTTCAACCATTTGCCATGGAATGGTAATCTCCACAGGTATGTTGGCAATAATAGAGTAAGTGCCATATATATTTTCATCTTGACCTATATAAATTGTAAAATTAGTTGACTCGCGAGAAGTCACCAGAACTTTTATACTATGAGATTCTATGTAATTCCGGCTTTCCATAAAGCCAAACCAAAAGTCAGTTCCTTCAGTAGACCGAAAACAATTTGATTGATTTTGTGCAAAAAGAGGAACCGTGCAGAAATGAAAAACTGCAATGAAGAACACTGATTTTAAAATCCTTTTAATTTTCACCAACAGAAAGGTTTTCAGTAAAAATAAAAAATCCGGACAAATCATTGCACGGATTTTATTATTCGTTCAGCAAGAAGCTTTTATTTTCTTTTTATTTCAACCATTAGATGACGATTTGGAATAACTTCATCTTTTTTAACGTGAATTTTCACAATTTCACCATCAAAAGGCATTCTAACCTGGTTTTGCATTTTCATTGCTTCAAGTAAAAGAAGTACCTCGCCTTCTATCAGTTTTTGTTTTGGTTTGACATATATATCAATAATAGTTCCCGGAATAAATGAGTAAATCAATCTATCATCAGGTGCTTCCCAGAATGTCCTTTGTTCAAACTTTTTCGTGTATTTGGTCTGATAAACAGCCCCCTGAACAACCAATTCTTTTAATTCTTTTTTTTCAGACATACGCTAAATTTACTAGTTGTTTAAAATGGAGGAATACCATGTTTTTTATTTGGAAGGAAAACGCTTTTGTTTTCAGAAACCTGCAATGCATGAAGGATTCTTGCCCTTGTATCTTTTGGTTCGATAACTTCATCGATATATCCCTGGGCTGCAGCAACATAAGGATTAGCAAATTTCTCCTTGTATTCCTGAATTTTTTCCTGACGCATTTCTTCAGGATTTTCTGCTTCTGCAATTTCTTTTCTGAAAACAATATTTGCAGCTCCTTCAGGTCCCATTACTGCAATTTCTGCTGTTGGCCACGCAAATACAAAGTCAGCACGTAAATGACGAGAATTCATTGCGATGTAACCTCCACCATAAGCTTTTCTTATAATTACTGTAACTTTTGGAACAGTTGCTTCGCTGTATGCATACAGTATTTTTGCACCATGTCTGATAACACCTGCATGCTCCTGATCTACACCCGGCAGGTAACCCGGCATATCCTCAAGTGTTACAATTGGAATATTAAATGCATCACAATAACGGATAAAACGTGCCGCTTTATCTGAGCTATCACAATCGAGTACTCCTGCCAGTACCATTGGCTGGTTTGCAACAAAACCAACCGTTTCGCCATCCATACGTCCAAAACCTATAATAATATTGGGTGCAAAATGTTCCATTACTTCAAGGAAATCTGATCCATCGGTTATAGATTTAATAATATCACGCATATCATATGGAATACGTGGATCAACCGGCACAATACTTTCAACTTTTTTACCTTTTAAAGGTGCTTTTGCAGGATATGATAAAGCTTTTTTCGCATTACTACGCGGAATATAACTTATTAAAGATTTAATCTGTTCAAAACATTCTGCCTCTGTTTGTGCATAAAAGTGGGCGTTACCGGTAATTTCAGCATGAACTTTAGCCCCGCCAAGTTCTTCCATCGAAATCTCTTCACCCAAAACAGATTTGATAACACTTGGTCCGGTAATAAACATTTTTGATATATTCTCCACGACAAAAACAAAGTCGGTTAAAGCAGGAGAATAAACCGCTCCTCCGGCACAAGGTCCCAGAATTACTGAAATTTGAGGAATAACACCGGAAGCCAGTGTGTTTCGGAAGAAAATTTCACCATAACCGGCTAATGAATTTACGCCTTCCTGGATACGTGCACCCCCCGAATCATTAATACCTATTAACGGAACTCTCATTTTAAGAGCATGATCCATAATCTTGGTAATCTTTCTCGCATGCATCAATCCCAGAGATCCTCCGGCTACGGTAAAATCCTGGGCAAAAATACATACAGGCTTAGATTTGATTGTTCCCGTACCTATAATAACTCCATCTCCATGAAGTTTTTTCGATTCCATACCGAAATCTTTTGCACTGTGTTCAACAAATAAATCATATTCGTGAAAAGAGTTTTTATCGAGCAAACTTATTATACGTTCACGGGCAGTCAATTTACCCATTTTAGCCTGCTTTTCAATGGCTTTTTCTCCACCTCCCATTTGAACTTCCTTTTTTCTTTTTCGAAGGTCAAGAATGTTGCTTCTCAGTGACATAAAATTATTTTTTTAGTTAAAAAATTCCCCTGTTTCAAGGGCATTCAATTTTTCAAATCGGGTGCGAAATTACAATTTTTTTTCAATGACTTTTAGAATTTAAGAGTAAGCATTCAAATATTATCATTCTGTTTTTTCTCCTTTCGAATAATAGTATTTGATGTTTGAAAAGTTGCACTGTCTTTCTATTTAATTCCGTAATAATACTTGTGTTTAATAAAACAAAACATTAAAAAAACAATAACTTCTAAAATAATACGGGGCTTGTAATTAATAGGATCTTAATTAAAAGAAGGGTTCTCAGGATAATTTTCCCATAATGAATAACGGTTTCCTGCTTTTTTCACAAAATCAGTCCATGATACTTTACTGTCGTCCCTTAAAACTGCACTTTCCTCAACATCAGTAACCAACCAGGAATCATCTTTAAGTTCATCTTCAAGCTGACCTGCATCCCATCCTGAATATCCGAGAAAAAAATGAATATCCTGCGGAGACACTGAACCACTGGAGATTAGTTCCTTTAAGGCTTCAAAATCTCCACCCCAATACAACTTTCCTAGAACATTAATACTACCGGGTAATTTTTCTCCCAAAGTGTGCACAAAGAAAACCGAATCGGCACTTACCGGTCCACCTAAAAATACGTTGGCCTCAAATTCAGGAAAGTCCACAAAAATATCCTGTAACTGAACATCAACTTTTTTATTTAAAATAAATCCTACTGCACCTTTGTTGCTATGAGCAACCAAAAACACAACTGAACGACTAAAATAGTCACCGTGCAAAAAAGGTTCTGCAATTAAAATTCTACCCTTCTTAGGTGGAATATTATTGGATTTGATTTTAAATATGTCAAGATTTTCTTTCATATTATTAAAACAGAATCCAATTGATGATTATTGTTTGTTTTTTGTTTATTTAACTAAATGATTATTAAACCAATTGAATTTCATGCTTTTCATAAGCAATATAAGAAAATTAACAACCCAATCAAATATAAATTACAAAGCCTGATATTTTTAAAACAATAAAACAGGGAAGTAAAAATGCAGATTTAAAAGAAAGTCAGGATTTTTAAAAAATTTATCTAATCAAATTTGACTTAACAAAGCGAGGTCTAATCATCTTCTACAATAACAAAAACATCCTCATCAGTTTTCGACATATAATACTGTTCGCGTGCGAATCTTTCCAGCTCTTCATCGCCGGCTTCAAGATCAATTAGCTTTTGTCGATCTGCTTCAATTCTTTCTTTATAGTAAAGTTCTTGTTGTTTGAGTTCGTAAAGGCGCTTTTTATTTTTTTGGTGAGAGATTATACTATTCTCATCAAAAAAAACAATCCATACCAGAAACAAAATGGAAGCAACCAACCACTTATTGCGAAGTATTTTAAAAATATTCTTATTGAAATTAATTTTTTTCATTTCCGGCAAATTGTTATCGACAAAAATAGTTTTTTGTAAATGCAAAAAAAAGGGTATTGATATTAAATCAACACCCTTTTATAAACAATATTGTGTAAATTATTCGCTATCGGGTTGAAAATTTGGATAAGTATAATTTGTAGCAGATACAAATGTTTCCTTGATTGTACGAATTGATGTCCAGCGCAATAAATTAAATATTGAGCCTGCTTTATCGTTAGTTCCGGAACCTCTTGCACCTCCAAACGGTTGTTGACCAACAACTGCTCCTGTAGGTTTATCATTGATGTAGAAATTACCTGCACAGTTTTCCAATCGTTTTGTTATCTTTTCAATATTGTAACGATTTTTTGACATCACCGCACCAGTTAGAGCATATATGGAAGTTTTATCTAAAATGTCGAGTGTTTCATCCATTTTTTCATCCTCATAAACAAAAATGGTCAAAACAGGTCCAAACAACTCTTCTTCCATTGTTACGTAATCGGCCTTTTTGGCTAAAATAACTGTTGGTTCGATAAAATAACCAACAGACTTGTCACATGTTCCTCCAAAAATCACTTCGGCATCTTTATCTTCTTTGGCCCTGTCAATAAAACCTTTAAGTTTATCAAACGCAGGCTCATCAATTACAGCGTTAATAAAGTTGGTAAAATCCTCAGGGCTTCCCATTTTTACCGTGGCCAGCTCATTTCCCAGTTTTTCTTTAACCTCAGGCCAAATACTTTCCGGAATATAAACTCTGGATGCTGCTGAACATTTTTGTCCCTGATATTCAAATGCTCCACGAACCATAGCAATTGCCAATGCCTGTGTATCAGCAGTGTTATCAGCAAAAATAAAGTCTTTACCACCGGTTTCACCAACTATACGCGGATAGGTTTTGTATTTAGGAATATTCTCTCCTATTGTTTTCCAGATACTGTTAAATACATTTGTAGAACCTGTAAAGTGTATTCCTGTAAAATCAGGATGAGTTAAAGCTACTTCTGCAGCAACCGGTCCGGATGCAAAAACCAAATTTATTACACCGTCAGGCAAACCTGCTTCTTTAAAAATTTCCATTATTACTCCTGCAGAATAAATTGCAGTTTTCGAAGGTTTCCAAACCACTACATTACCCATCATTGCAGGTGCCGCCGGCAAGTTTCCTGCTATTGAAGTGAAATTAAACGGAGTAAGTGCAAAAACAAAACCTTCCAAAGGACGATATTCATTATAATTCCACATTCCCGGAGCTGATTCTGGCTGAATATTATATATGTTAGTCATTACATTTACTCCAAACCTGAAAAAGTCGGCCAACTCACATGCTGCATCAATTTCAGACTGAAATGCATTTTTTGATTGCCCCAACATAGTTGCTGCATTAATTTTTGCACGATAAGGTCCGGCCAATAAATCTGCCGCTTTCAAAAAAATTGAAGCCCTGTGTTGCCATGACATATTTGCCCATTTTTCGCGGGCTGCAAGAGCAGCATCAATGGCCATTTCAACATGACTTGCATCTCCCTGGTTATAATACCCCAAAGTATGTGCAATCTCGTGAGGTGGAAACATTCTGTTTTTCCTGTCGGTAAATACATCCAATCCTCCAATTACCATTGGTAAATCAACCTCTTCTGACTTTAATTCATTAATCTTTGCCTGCAACTCAGCTCTTTCCGGAGTTCCGGGAGCAAAACTTAACACCGGCTCGTTTTTTGCAATTGGCACATTAAAAAATCCTTTTGACATAATCTATAGTTTTAACTGTGTTATTTTCTTTTGCACAAAACTATTGAATCATTTTTTTACAAATCATAACAAAAATCAGTGACAACATTTTTTTTATTCAGCTTAATCAACTGTTTTACTGTTTTTTAATGATTTTTTGCAATTAAACAAAACAAATATCAGTTTTTACGAAACAAACTTTATTGTTAATAAGAATTCAACTATATTTGAGCGGGATGCTATTTGAACGATTTTTGACAACTAAACAAAATTGATAAAAAGTTTATTTACAATATTATCTGAAAAATTCTGGCAGGATTTTACTATCCGGGATAAACAAAAGCTATTTCATTTGTTCGTGATTTGGTCGGGCCTTGAAATTTTCGCTTTTTTTTTACTGTTTAATAATACCATATTCAGGATTCAGGAAAGCTGTATAATTTGTAATATACTTTTTATCGCAATGGCAGCCCTTCCAATTACCTGTGCAATAAACGGAAGAATTTCATGTTCATTAAACAGCACTTTTTTTCTTCCTCTGGTTTTATATGCTTTCTATTTTTCAGATTTTAATCCTTTTATTCCAAGCTATGACACAGTTTATTTAAGTGTTTTCTGGCTTGTTATAGGATTAATTTATTTACTCATTTATTCTGATTCCAACCAACGTATCAGGGCATTTTTTTATATCGGATTTTTTACAATCGGATTCCAGCTTTTTAAATCAAACCTGCTTATCAATTCTTTTTCTCATTATAAACCTATTGTAATTAATCCTCTTTTTATTTTTCTGGTAATTTTTATTCTCACTTATTTGATGCGCATGTATTTTACATCGATTATAAAAAAACAAGAGGATCAAATCACTGCTGTAAATCAGGGCATCACAAAAGTATTCCAGGATTCTGGGTTTTCAGTAGCACAAATCAGAGCAGAACGGGATGAAGCCGGAAATATAGTTCAATTAATTGTTGACAGGGTAAATACAAGTTTCGAAAGTACTTTTAAAATTAATTTATACGAAGTCCAGGAACAAAAGGCCGAGTATATTTTTGGGCTGGTTTTTAAAAGTGATTTTGATATTAACAAATATATTTACGCCAAATCGAAAAACAGAAGACCCAAAGAATACCACGCAAAAGTAATTGAAAAGTGGTTTAAGATTCATACACTTCAACCCGGTTATAACAAGTTCTACATCATATTTGAAGATATTACAAAAACCAAAACGAAAATAGCAGAATTAGAAGACAGCAAACAGCGATACAAGGTTCTTCTGGAAGCAATTCCCGATATTTTCTTTGTTATTGATAAAGATGGAACCTATGAAGATTTTGTCATTAAAGAAAGTGATCTTTTTAAAATTGAAGATGCCAATGTAATTGGAAGTACAATTTTTGAAGTTGGATTTCCCGAAAATATGGCTGAAAAAATTTATAGTTGCATTCAAAATTCACTCAAATCAAACTCCATTGAAACAATTGAGTACCAAATGAATACACCAAACGGTACCTTTTTATATGAAATGCGGCTGACAAAACTCAACTCAAATTCAGTAATTTCCATAGCAAGAGATATAACCAAGCGAAAAACTGCTGAATTCAACCTTGAAAAAGCATTGGTCCGCGCAGAGGAATCGGACAAATTAAAATCTGCTTTCCTTGCCAATCTTTCCCACGAAATCAGAACTCCAATGAATGTAATTACCAATTTTACCAGAATAATGGCAGAATCTGATTTGCAGCCGGAAGAAAAAATGGAATTAAATGATGCGATATCGCTGAATGGAAAACAATTATTAAATATGATTGACAATACCATTCACCTCTCAAAAATAGAAACCCAAACTGTTGATATTTCAATCCGGTTCAGTAATATTAACGGAGTTTTAAGAGACATTTACAATAAGTATCTCGTTCTGATTCCTGATTCGAAAAATATTAAATTAAACCTGGGTATTGATGTTCCAAATACAGATTTTGGTTTCGATACCGATCCCAATATTTTAGGTGAAGCTATATCTCTTTTAGTTGACAATGCTGTTAAATACACATTAAAAGGTGAAATAAATTTCAAATATGAGATGGTTTCAAATCAATGGGTAAAATTTAGTGTTAAGGATACGGGAATAGGAATTCCGGCTGATGAATTTAAAAATATATTTGGCAGATTTTATCGTATTCAAAACGATATTAATAATACTACATCAGGCTCAGGACTTGGACTTCCTATAATCCAGCATTATGTAGCAATTCTTGGTGGAGAACTTGAATTTGAATCTGACCCGGGAGTTGGAAGTACATTCTGGTTTTCATTACCATTTAAAAATGGTAAGGGATATTTATCGATAGTTTAAATTGGCGTATAAATCATGTCTTGTTTCTGATAATATTCTCAGGTAAGACTTTAATATCAGATATAAAATAAATTGAATAAAGATTGTAAGGAAAAAACCAGATTGAGTGAAACATTTTAATCAATGTTATTTAAATCCCTTCAATCCAAAAAGTGGCATTAAAATTAAAGAAAAATTTAAATACAAACTGTCTACCAGGAACCAGCTCTACTTTTCGTCTGAATTAAACAACCTGAATCCAACCAGTCTGTCGTAACGTGCGGCAAAATCGCTGTAATAAACAAACAACAAATAATCATTCTCTGTCTCCCAAAAACTGCCCTCAATATTTGTATGGTCTGCCACAGTTGAGCCTTCCGGAACATAAACATATTTATAGTTGTAATATCCCTGTTTTAATAAAAGTGATAATTCATAAGCTCCGGTATCAAAATTCCAGGTCATTTCATTGCTTTTATTTGCATTCCAACCTGTTAAAGCTCCAAAAACATTTACAGAACCTCCCAACAAAATAGATGGAAGTGGCAGGGTAAAATGCACAAAAGTGTAATCGCATTCAGTATCCGGAACACGAACCTCTTCATCCTGGCTTTCAATTGTATACTTGCCATTCATTTCTTTGTACTTGAAAAAGTCTTTGTTAGCACGTACTTCATCTTTTAACAACGTTTTATGAAAGTAGGGCTGGTGAAACTCTGTTGATGCCACATATTCACCATTAAATTTATTTGAACGGTTATCAAAATACCTGAATTCATTTCCTGCGGGAAACACATTTTCCTGCTGGTAGTCATACTCCAATCGGTTTCCTCTGATAAAAAGTGGCTTAAGGTTTCTAATGGCATTATCCCACCTTCCGTTTTGCATTAAAACTACTTTTACATCTTTCATTGGATTTTCAATCAGAACATTGTCATGTGTAATAACAAAATCTATTTCCTGATTTTTACCTTTAAACGGATCGTTGGTAGCCCTGTGAACTGATCCCTGAATATCAACTCTTGGTTCAACAACGTAAAAACGCTGAGTAATTACCACCTTTTCTTTATCGTTGTCTTCGTAAACTACCAAAACATAGTTTCCGGAATAATTCATACTTATATTTTCGTTTGGAATAACAACCTGATAATTGGTGTAATTAAATGTTGTATTAAAAGATAACTTGTAGTCAATTATAGGATTTACGGGAAAACCGCTCAAATATTCTGTTTGATCAATATAACTTTCATTCCAGTTGGCATCGCAATGAATTATTGTATAATAATAGTTGCGACTTTCATCAGACATGTCATCGAACTTTAACAGCAAAGGGATATCTTCTCCCAAAGTTAAAACCGGATATGATAATTCAAATCCGGCACGATAAAGCTGAACAGTTTTAATATAATCTTTGTAAACTGCATTTTCATAATAAAAGTTGTTATCCTGTGCATTTCCATGTATTACAGAAAAGAATAAAACAATTGTGATTAACCGAAAAATTCTCATTTTAAAACCTTTTATTTCACTAAAAATAAAATTAAACCTGTGTAAGTAACGTAAAAATAGCTTTGAATTATCTGTTTTTATTTAAAAATTGAAAAAATAATAAAAATCATAAAATCCATTAAAGCCTCTAAATAATTAGCTTTTACAAGATAAAGATATAAAATCAAATAGTTAACTTTCCTATTCAAAAATTGTTACAACACAATAAATTATTACTTTTGGAGCGCAAAAAAAAATAACACTATTTGAGTTCAATATGTCAGAAACTATTAAGTTAAGGAAAGGGCTGAATATTAAGCTAAAAGGAAGTGCTAAACCGGAACTTGAAACTTTGGAGGTTCCAAAAAAGGTTGCACTAAAACCTACAGATTTCCCGGGACTAACTCCAAAACTCAAAGTAAAAGCCGATGCCGAGGTAAAAGCCGGTGACGCTTTGTTCTACGACAAATACCATCCTGAAATTATTTTTACAGCACCTTTAGGTGGAAAAGTTCTTTCAGTTAACCGTGGTGAACGTAGGAAAGTTTTGGAAGTTGTAATCGAAACAGATGTAAATGCGGGTTCAGTTGAATTTACCAAGGCAGATCCGCAAACACTTTCGGAAGTAAAGGTAAAAGAAGCCATTTTAAAAAGTGGTTTATGGCCATTTATAAAAAAACGCCCATACGGGATTGTAGCTTCTCCGGATGAAAAGCCAAATGCAATTTATATTTCTTGTTTCGATACTGCGCCTTTGGCACCGGATTACAGTTTTATACTAAAGGATCAATTATCGACATTACAAACCGGAATAAATGCATTGGCAAAATTAACCGATGGCAAGGTAAATCTTGGAGTAAATGATGATTCTTTTTCATCACTTAAAAATGTTGTCATCAACAAATTTTCAGGTCCCCACCCTGCCGGAAATGTTGGAATACAGATCCACCACACAGCACCTTTAAACAAGGGCGAAGTGGTTTGGACTATCAATCCGCAGGATGTTCTGTTTGTAGGCCGTTTATTTGAAACCGGAAAAGTGGATTTTAGCAAAATAGTTGCTTTAGCGGGTTCTGAAGTAAAGGAGCCAAAATATTACAAAACGGTTTTGGGTGCACCTGTTGAAACTTTGGTAGAAGGTAAACTTATTGCTACGGATTATAAACAACGAATTATAAGTGGAAATGTGCTTACCGGAACTAAAGTAAAAATTCAAAACTACCTGAGTTTTTATAGTTCACTAATTTCGGTTATTCCGGAAGGTGACGATTTTGAATTATTTGGTTGGGCTGATCCTGGCTTTGGAAAATTCAGTGCATCAAAAACTTATTTCGGAAAATTGTTTCCTAAAAAAGAGTATACATTAAATGCAAACCTGCATGGTGGTGAACGTGCTTTTGTAGTTTCAGGACAATATGAAAAAGTGCTTCCAATGGATATTTTACCGGTACAATTGTTAAAAGCAATTCTGGTTAACGACATCGATAAAATGGAGCAACTTGGAATTTACGAAGTTATTGAAGAAGATATGGCACTTTGTGAATATGCCTGTACTTCGAAAATAGAAGTACAAAAGATATTGCGTACAGGCATTAACACAATGATTAAAGAGCTCGGATAATCAAATAATTAATAAAAAATAAATTAGTCTTTTAGAGATGAAATTCATAAAAAACTTTTTTGAAAGGACAGAACCACTGGTTCAGAAAGGAGGCAAATTTTCCTGGCTCTATTCTGTACATGAGGGTTTCTTCACTTTCTTATATGTATCAAAAGACACTTCAAAATCAGGAACTCATATTCATGATTATATAGATTTGAAGCGTACGATGGCAATGGTGGTTTTTGCTCTTGTACCTGCCATATTATTTGGAATGTACAATACAGGTTACCAACATTTTAAAGCCATTGGTGAATTAGCATCAACCGGCTTTATGGAGATTTTCTTTTACGGTTTGCTCAAAGTAGTTCCGGTAATTGCTGTTTCGTATATTGTTGGACTTGGAATTGAGTTTGTCTTTGCGCAAAAACGAGGACATGGAATTCATGAAGGATTTCTTGTTTCAGGAATGTTAATTCCATTGGTAATGCCAATCGAGACACCACTCTGGATGGTGGGTCTTGCAACTGCATTCGCTGTAATTTTGGGGAAAGAAGTTTTTGGAGGAACAGGAATGAACATTTGGAATCCGGCATTAATTGCCAGAGCATTTTTGTTTTTTGCATATCCGGCTCAAATGTCAGGCGAATCAGTATGGGTATCCTTAAAAGAAGGTGATAAACTGGTAGATGGTTTTTCAGGTGCAACGCCTATGGCACAGGCAGCAGCAGGAAATATTTCTGACATCAATGTTGCCGATGCATTCTTTGGTTTAATTCCTGGCTCAATTGGAGAAACTTCAACACTTGCAATTTTACTGGGTGCTGTTCTTTTAATCGTTACCGGAATTGGAAGTTGGAAAATTATGGTCTCGACAATTGCCGGCGGTGCTTTTATGGGACTTATTCTAAATGTTTTAGCAGGAAGTGCGGGTCTGTCACCCGAAGTGGCGACTTATTTCTCATTACCTTTCTGGCAACACCTGATTTTAGGAGGTTTTATGTTTGGAGCTATTTTTATGGCAACCGACCCGGTTTCTGCGGCACAAACAGAAAAAGGAAAATGGATTTACGGATTTTTAATTGGTATTCTGGCCATAATAATTCGGGTATTAAATCCTGCCTTCCCTGAAGGAATGATGTTAGCGATCTTATTGATGAACACTTTTGCTCCGCTTATCGACCACTATGTTGTTGCCGGTAACATCAAAAGAAGATTAAAAAGAGCTACGGTTAAAAAACAAACTGCTTAACGCTTAAAAGAGAAGAAGATGGACAGAAATAGTAATACATACACATTTTTATACGCTTCAATCATGGTAATCCTGGTTGCTGCAATTCTCGCTTCTGTTTCTATGGCGTTAAAACCAAGACAGAAAAAAAACTTCGAGATAGAGAAAAAGAAAAACATTTTGGCTTCGGTTAATATTGAAAGTGATGCATCGACTGCTGAAGATTTGTATGCTGAAAAAGTAGTGGATGAATATATTGTAAATGTTGGCGGAAAAAAGGTTGAAGGAAATGCATTTGACACCGACCTGAAAAAAGAACGTGCCAAGGCTGCAAAAGACATGTTGTATCCGGTATTTGAATTCAAAACTGACGAAGGAACGAAATATGTGCTTCCATTAAGAGGTTCAGGTTTGTGGGGACCGATTTGGGGTTATATTTCTTTAAACGACGATATGAATACCATTTACGGAGCTAATTTTGATCATGAAGGAGAAACACCCGGACTTGGAGCTGAAATATCAACTTCAGCTTTTGAGGAACAATTTATTGGGAAAAAGCTTTTTGACGATTCGGGTGAACTGGTTTCAATATTGGTTGCCAAAGTTGGAGAAATGGGTGCAGAGGAACATAAAGTGGATGGTATTTCGGGAGGGACAATTACAAGTAAAGGTCTTCAGAATATGTTGTTAGATGATTTTTCTGGATACGAAGCATTCTTAAAAAGTAAAAAGTAGAAAGATATGAGTGAACCATTATTTTCTAAAAAGAATTTAAAATTACTGTCGGATCCATTGAACAACAGTAATCCAATTACCGTACAGGTATTGGGTATTTGTTCAGCGCTGGCAGTAACAGCACAGCTAAAACCTTCGATTGTAATGGCAATTTCGGTAACTGCTGTTTTACCGTTGGCAAACGTACTTATTTCATTATTAAGAAATACAATTCCAAACCGTATCCGTATTATCGTTCAACTTGTAGTAATTGCAGCGCTGGTAATTCTGGTTGACCAAATTTTGAAAGCATATGTTTTCGATGTTAGTCGTCAACTTTCAGTTTTTGTTGGTTTGATTATTACCAACTGTATAATTATGGGACGCTTGGAAGCATTCGCTTTAGGAAATCGTCCTTGGCAATCATTCCTCGACGGAATTGGGAATTCGGCAGGTTATGGTGTAATCTTAATTATTGTAGGATTTTTCAGAGAGCTTTTAGGTGCCGGCACCTTGTACGGTTACAGAGTAATTCCAGAAAGCTGGTACATAGCAAATGGTGGATTTTACGAAAACAACGGATTGATGGTACTTTCTCCAATGGCATTGATTGTTGTTGGAATTATTATTTGGGTACAGAGAAATAAAAACCGTTCATTAATCGAAAACTAATCTCATAAAGTAAACAGAAATGGAAAATCTGATTAATATATTTATTAAATCAATATTTATCGAAAACATGGTTTTTGCATATTTCTTCGGGATGTGTTCTTACCTTGCTGTTTCGAAAAAGGTTAGTACGGCTATGGGACTTGGAATTGCCGTTGTATTTGTACTTACAATTACAGTCCCGGTAAACTACCTGCTTGAGAATTATGTTTTAAATGAAGGTGCTTTGGTTTGGATTAGTGAAGATTTTGCTTCAGTAGATTTAAGTTTCCTTCGTTTTATCATGTTCATTGCAATTATTGCATCAATGGTACAATTGGTGGAAATGGTTGTTGAAAAATTTGCTCCGGTTCTATATAACCAGCTTGGAATTTTCCTTCCACTGATTGCAGTAAACTGTGCAATTCTTGGTGGTTCACTATTCCTTCAGCAAAAAGCTTTTTTAAACGTTGGAGAAGCTACAATTTACGGAGTAGGTTCAGGAGTAGGTTGGTTGCTTGCCATTGTTGGTATTGCAGCTATCAGAGAAAAAATTGAATATTCACATGTGCCAGCACCATTGCGAGGACTGGGAATTACATTTATTGTAACCGGTTTAATGGGTCTTGCATTTATGGGATTTATGGGAATAAAATTGTAGAATAGTAAAAAACAAGATCGATGATATTATTATCAACACAAACTACTGTTATTATTGCCAGTGTGGTAGTATTTCTTGGTATTACGCTGCTATTAGTTGGTATTTTACTTTATGCCAAGAAAAAACTTATGCCATCGGGAGTTGTCAAAGTTTCAATAAACGAAGGTGCTGTTGAGATGGATACAGAACCAGGGAACACGCTGCTTACAACGCTGGGAAACAACAAAGTTCTGCTTCCTTCGGCATGCGGAGGAGGAGGTACATGTGCCATGTGCCGTTGTCAGGTTGACGAAGGCGGAGGTTCAATTTTACCAACTGAAACAGGATTCTTTACCCGAAAAGAACAAAACGATAACTGGCGTTTAGCCTGCCAGGTAAAAGTAAAAGAGAACATGAATATTCGTATTCCTCAAGAAGTACTTGGTGTTAAAAAGTGGGAATGCGAAGTGGTTTCAAACAATAATGTGGCAACATTTATTAAAGAATTTGTTGTTAAACTTCCGGAAGGAGAAGTTTTGGATTTCAAATCAGGTGGATATATTCAAATTGATGTTCCTAAAGTTGATGTTGACTTTAAGGATATGGATATTGATGAACAATACCGAAAAGAATGGGAAGACTTTGGTATGTTCGATTTGAAAATGAAAAATCCGGAACCTACATTCCGGGCATATTCGATGGCAAACCACCCTGCTGAAGGAAACATTGTAATGTTGAATATCCGTATTGCAACACCGCCATGGGATCGTGCAAATAATGCATTTAAAAAAGTAAATCCGGGGATTTGTTCTTCATACATTTTCAACCTGAAACCTGGTGATAAAGTCACAGTTTCCGGTCCTTACGGAGAGTTCTTCTTAAAAGACAACGATAACGAAATGATGTTTATTGGTGGTGGAGCAGGTATGGCTCCGATGCGCTCACATTTATTTCACCTGTTCCATACAGTGAAAGAAAGCAAAAAGAACATTACTTTCTGGTATGGTGCCCGTTCATGGAAAGAGGTATTTTATTACGAACAATTCCGTGAGATTGAAAAGAATTTCCCAAACTTTAAGTTTAACCTGGCACTTTCTGAGCCACTTCCTGAGGACAACTGGGATGGTCCGGTAGGTTTTATCCACCAGGTGATTTACGATGATTATTTAAGTAAACATGAAGAGCCGGAAGAAATTGACTACTACTTATGTGGTCCGCCAATGATGAACGATGCGGTTCAAAAGATGCTTTATAATCTTGGTGTTCCGGATGAAAATGTACTCTTTGATGATTTTGGATCATAATTATAGTACAGAAATTAAAAGTAAAAAACACAGCATATATAAAGCCACTTTCCTTAGGAAGGTGGTTTTTTTTGCACTAAATTTTATACAACCCGTTGATATTGTTTTGCAAAAGAAAATTTGATTTATTACGCTTTTTCTAATTTCAAGCTAATAAAACACCGATCAATTGATACACAAAAAGCCAGGTTAGAGATTTTTACATTTCTTCTTTTGCAAAACAATTCTCACTTTCCTTCAAAAATTAAAATTATAATTTCGTATAGATTTCATTGAATATGAATCAATAAAAATGATGAAAGTATCTTCCTATTTTCAAGCAAATGTTTATAATTATTCCTAATTTTGGTTGAAGTTAAATTAAAAAATCAAAACAATGGAAGAAAAAAAAGGTATGCCCTTATTGGGAGATAGTTTCCCTGAGATGACGGTAAAAACTACACGTGGAACTTTAAACTTACCGGGAGATTATAAAGGTAAATGGTTTGTTTTATTTAGCCATCCTGCTGATTTCACTCCTGTTTGTACTACAGAATTTATCGCTTTCCAACAACGATACGATAAATTCAGAGCATTAAATTGTGAGCTTATCGGATTAAGTATCGATCAGGTGTTTGCACATATTAAATGGGAACAATGGATTAAAGAAAACATGAATGTTGAAATTGAATTTCCGATTATTGCTGATACCGGTGCGGTTGCCGAGGAACTTGGGTTAATTCATCCCGGTAAAGGCACAAATACTGTCAGAGCAGTTTTTATTGTTGATACTGAAGGAAAACTGCGCATTATCTTTTACTATCCGCAGGAACTTGGAAGAAATATGGACGAAATTTTACGTGCTTTAGAGGGAATGCAGGTATCGGATAACAATAGTGTTGCTATGCCAGCCAACTGGCCAAACAATGAAATTTTGAACGACAGGGTTATAATTCCGCCAGCAACAGATGTTGACACTGCCAATGAAAGATTAGAGAAAGCTGCAAAAGGAGAATTTGAATGCTACGATTGGTGGTTATGCCATAAAAAACTTAACTAAGTTTTTTTGAACTTGCAATAAAAATATATTCTTCATACGTTGAAAAGTAAATTTTCTATTGCAAGTTCACCATTATACTTGATCTAAGATTTAATTAGTACACCTTTAATAAATTCTATTTGTAAAAAGAAGTAAAAAAAGTTTCAAGATTAAATAGGGAATCTGCATTAAAATTTCCCTTTTAAGTTAAAGCAAATATTTAATATTGAAACAATGAAAACCATACTTCGCACTTTTATAATCCTGTTTATTTTCTTTTTTATTTTTGTTTTTTCTGATGCACAAGCACAGTCTGGTTACGGAAATATGCAAGAAATCGGTAGTACCGAAACAAATCATAGCCATTACTCCAATAACGGTGTTACAAGCTTCCAGACTGAAATAAATGCATCTGACAAAGTTGAAATAAAGGTATACCCTAATCCAACTTTTGGTAAAATCACCATAGAGGGAGTAAGTTCAGGAACTTTACGAATTTATAAAATGAATGGTCAAATGGTTTTTAAGGAAAAAATCAGAGCCGACAAAACGCAATTTAATTTGCAAGGATATACTGCAGGAGTATATTTAATGCACATTCACAATTCGGATAATTTAACAGTTAAAAAAATTGTGGTGCAATAGAACACCACATTTTTTTTATTACATATAACCTTCCCGTCGTTTTTTAACGAGTGGATTTTTTATATTGGGCATATATTATTCATAAAGCAATTCTCCTTCTCTTATCAAAAGTCGCTCACCTGCCTGAACTGTACTTCCGTCAAGGAAAAAGTTTAATCCGGAAATAGAATTATTTTCACCCCCGGCCCAGGTGTTATTGCCAATTCCTACAGTTATTGTGCCTGCAGGTATATACGAGACCAAAGTACTTGTTGAAGGAATTTCGATATTTGGATTAATACCAAAATCAATCATACTAAATTCTTTGATTAAATCGTCCTGAGCGTCATAATACTCTTTTAGTTTTTCTATTCCATGTTTGCCATCCATCGACACAAGATTGCCGTTCTCAAATACCAATTCGAGATCTTTTATAATTTCACCTCTAAAAATGTAGTTATCGAAAACAAGTTTTCCGTTTGCAGTGCCGGCAACAGGAACAAAATAAACCTCACCTGCCGGAAGATAGGCACTCATGCCAACCAATCCTTTTTTCATATCCTCATCCGAAATTATTCCGTCGCTGATAAAAGGTTTGTTCCCGGTTATATCCACCGTAAAATCAGTCCCATTTTTATGAGTAATTTTTAGTATATCGGCATTTTTTAGTCTTTGCTGAACGATGCTTCCAATCTCGTTTAGCCGGGCATAATCAACATCAATTGCTTCCCAGAAAACTTTGAATAGTTCATCGTAAGACATGTTGAATTTAGCTGCTAATGCCTCGGTGGGATACAAACCGTTACCAAGAGATACACTTTTAATTTCTTTTTCCTGGTAAAGCTCAATCAGTGGTTTATTGGCTTTACTTCTTGTGGCAAATCTTTCAGGAGGTACATCTGCCAGCAAATCAGGATTTTCTCCTGAACTTACAGAAATTTGTGCAGTAATCATATCCACCATTTTCATCCCCAATTTAGGATATTGAGTATCAAACTTTTCAGGCACATCTGTAAACATTCTTTTTGTCATTCTGTCGCTGCTGATTGTTAACAAAGGGAAAGCTCCCAATTTTCGGACATTAACTGCAATATTTTCCAGAAGTTCCAAATCCCTGACACTTCCGCTAACCATTACAATTTCACCTTCCTGAATATTAGCACATTCATTCACAAGACTTACGGCCATTTTTTCAAGATCTACTTTTACCTTTTTATCCGAGTCTTGAGAAAATGTTGAAGCCGAAGCAAATACAAAACAAATTACCAATAGAAAAAATTTTTTCATAATTTAATTTTTAAGATTAATACATCTACAAAAACAAAAGTTTACTTTCTGTTCAATTCAGGTTTATAAAGAGGTATGGGAAAAATACAAGACTTACAGATTATAACATTTCCCTTGTGTCAAATCTTTTTCATGCAAATCTAAAGGGGATAGCCAAGGCTGTTTTAGACTTCATACACGTCAACTATTTTCATAATTAAGAAAAGTTAGTTTTAAAAGTTACGATTTTTATAAAGACAGAACAAATACCTGAATCAAATTTCACTTGAACTTTCTAATTGATATTCAAAAGTGTAGATGTAAATTAACAATATTCACGCAACTAATTTTAAACATTTGTCATCTATAATGAAGTAGAGAGAATCAATGCCATGAAACCTTTAAAAATATTTTTTACCCTTGCTTTTTTTATGACTTTATTTAGTTGTGATGATGTTATTGTACCGGAAGATGTACAGTCTGATTTGTTGTTTTTAAAGACTGTAGAAGGAGGTTGCAACAACCAGAACTTTAGTACCATAAAAAGTTTAGAACCTGAAAAGGATACTGTAATTGTTTCCCAAATAAATGACACCTTAAATATTTTTACTGGGATAAATTATATTTGTTGCGCACCTTTTGTGACCGAAACATTTGGAATCGGAGATTCCATATTTGTGAAAATTATTGATACTTGTGAGATACCTGCTCAAAACTGTTATTGCAAATGTAATTGCTACTATACATGGGATTTTCAATTTACCGGTTTAAATGCAGATCGATTCTATCTTAAAATTGAACTTTTTGATCCCCGACTAAATAAACAGCTTCTGATTTCCGAGGGAATTGTCAACCTGTAATTCTTTAAATATTGAGTTGTTTAATTTGAATTGCTTAAAGAAAATTAAGTTTTAATAATGTAAAAACATACTCTCAATCCGTTTATTATTTGTATTTTTCGCGACCAAAATTAAGCTGCCTACCGCATTCAGTCAGAAAATGGTATGGAGTTTGCGATAACAAGCAGCGTTTAACACCATTGAAATGAAGAATTTTAAGTTTATAATTTTAGCTTTAAGCATTATTGGTTTCACAGCCTGTAACGATAATGAAGATCCAATACCGGATCCCCCGGAGCCTACTGTATCAGTTGTAATTAATGAAATGCTGCCACGAAATACAGAAAACGGTGCAGACCAGGATGGTGAATATGACGACTGGATTGAATTGTATAATTACTCATCCGAAGCGATTGATATTTCGGGATATTATCTTTCGGATGTTCAAACTGATATTACAAAATGGTCTTTCCCCGACGGAACAACTATTCCAGGATTTGGTTACCTGATTGTTTGGGCAGATGATGATACAACACAGGTAGGACTACATACTAATTTTAAGCTGTCGGCTACAAATGGAGAGACAGTAATATTTCACAGTGATGAGGAAGTATTGGTTGATATGGTATCATTTCCTCCTGCAACTGAAGAAAAATCATGGGCAAGAAAACCTAATGGCACAGGAGATTTTGAATGGAGCACTCCTACTTTTAACGGAGCTAACGATTAATAAAAAACTGTTATTATACCAAAACCATGTCTGTGACCGGATGTGGTTTTTTTGTTTTAAATCCCACCGTTTTTAATATTGCCATACTTTTGCATTAAGTACAAACAAAAGCATGAACAAACATTTTCACAATAATATTTTAAAAGCTACCAAAGCAACAGATTTATTCGAAATAGAAGTTATTCAGAATTTGTGGAGTGGCTATGGCGAAATTATCAGGGTTGGTTTAATTGGCTCAGATATGGAAACTGTGGTGGTAAAACATGTTCAACTGGAACAACAAAATCATCCAAGGGGGTGGAATACTAATTTATCGCACGAACGAAAATTGAAATCGTATAAAGTTGAAACCGAATGGTATAAAACATGGAGTTCGAAATGTGATGAGTATTGTAAAGTTCCGAATTGCTTGGCGCTGGAAACTATTGAAGGAGAAGTATTGATGGTAATGGAAGATCTGAATTCAAGTGGTTTTGGTGGCCGCCGCATTTCTTCGGTAAACTGGGATGAATTGAATGCCTGTTTACTTTGGCTGGCAAACTTTCACGCAACTTTTCTCAACGAAAAATCCACTGGTTTATGGAAAACCGGAACTTACTGGCATCTGGAAACCCGTCCGGAAGAACTGGAAGTATTAAATGATTATCCGCTTAAAGCTGCAGCATCTGCAATCGATAAAAAACTAGCCGATAGTCCATTTCAAACTTTTGTACATGGTGATGCCAAACTGGCCAATTTTTGTTTTTCTGTAGATGGCAAAAAAGTTGCAGCAGTTGACTTTCAATATGTTGGCGGAGGTTGTGGAATGAAAGATGTTGCTTATTTTGTGGGAAGTTGCATGAGTGAAAAAGATTGTGAAAGATATGAATCTAAAATTCTTGATTTCTATTTTTCTGAATTACGAAGTGCCATTCAAACCAGGAACAAAGAAGTCGATTTTAATGAACTCGAAAGCAATTGGCGTGAATTGTATCATTTTGCCTGGGCTGATTTTCATCGTTTTTTAAAAGGCTGGCACCCCGGCCACTGGAAAATAAATTCATACAGTGAAAGAGTTTCAAGGGAAGTAATTAATAAAATTAAACATGAAACTAACAAATAACAACCTTATTGAACTTAGTACAATAGCAATTACAGCGGCAAAACAAGCAGGTCAGCTTATTAATAATTACCTGGATAAAAATGTAACAGTAAAAACAAAAAATGGTGCCGATAGTCTGGCATCACAAGTTGTTACAGAAGTTGATATAAAAGCTCAGGAAGCTATTTTAGAAATACTTCAACCAACAATCAAAAAATATGATTTGGCCATGCTAACGGAAGAAAGCGTAGATAATAAAAGCCGCTTTAAAAAGGACTATTTCTGGTGTATCGACCCTATGGATGGAACACTTGCTTTTACTGAACAAACTCCCGGTTACGCAGTTTCTATTGCCTTGGTCGCAAAAAACGGGGAATCTCAAATTGGTGTGGTTTTCGATCCACTTACCAAAACTTTATATCATGCTATTTCAGGTCAGGGAGCATTCAAAAATAACTATGCCTGGATACCAGACTTATCAAATACAAAGAATAAAAATTTCACATTATATATCGACAGGAGTTATTTAAAAAACAAAAAGTACAAACAAATAACTTCCAATATTGAAAAGCGGATGTCGGAGTTAGGATTTCAAAATTTTACCATTGAAAGATTAGCCGGTGCGGTGCTTAACGCATGTTGGGTTATCGACAAAGCTCCCGGTTGTTATTTTAAAGTACCTAAACCACAAACCGGAGGCGGTAGTTTATGGGATTTTGCCGCGACAGCCTGTATTGCCAAAGAAACTGGTGCTTATGGCTTTAGTCTCGATGGTTCTCCTTTGGATTTAAACCGGAGCGATTCTACTTTTATGAATCACAAGGGTGTTTTGTATGCTAGTAATGATAAGATTGCAGAGGCTGTTCAGAAGATTTTAATGGAAAGCTGAAAACGCTGATTAAACTGAAGCACGCAGTTTTTAATTCTCATTTTTCGATATTGTATTTTAAGAAACACTTTTCATTTTACTAATTACCAATTAGTAATTTTTTGATTTTTCACTAATCAGCAATTAGTAAAAAGATTATCAATTTCATCAAATTTTGATTCTAAGAAATGTTTTTTTGTAATCCTAAAAAATAGAGATTGAAGTCCCAATATGTCAACCATTAACTATTTCACTTCTAACTGCCCCTCAGAATTTGCTTTCTTCAAGTTTCGCACTGTCGTTGTTCCACCACCTTTTAAAGTCAACTCAACCGGTTTATTGGTTTTCCAGGCACCTCTTGTAAAATCAGGAATTTCAATGGGCTGTGAACCATTTGCTATCGACCATTCACTTAATGGTGTGATACAACTCCATGCTGCGGCATCGTAAACATCCATATCCATTGGTAAACCATTACGTAAACAGTCTATCATTCGCCAGTCCATCATAAAATCCATTCCACCGTGGCCTCCAACCTGTTTAGCCATCTCCCCCACTCTTCTGATTATTTCAGGTTGGTACTTTTCTTCCAGTTCTTTCATTTTAGCCTCATCGGCTATGTCATGTCCAAATGCAATATGTTTTAAAGGCCATTTTTGAGCAAAACAACTGGTTCCGCTGAGCATGTGAATACGCGAATATGGCCTTGGAGAACTTACATCGTGTTGAATTAAAATCGTTCTTCCCTTATTGGAGCGAATCATTTGCATATCCATATTACCCCGCATTTCCCAGCCGATAAACTGTTCAAAAAACGGATCTTCCTTTGCCTTTTCTGCAATCCTGTTTTTTAGGGTAAAATCGTTGCTCATCATAGCAGTGAGGTAGTCCATTTTATCTCCCCGGTTAATATCCATGGCCTGGCAAATCGGCCCCAATCCATGAGTCGGATAAACATTGGCTTTTCGTTTGTTTTCGTGAAGACGCCACATTTTAGTATAAGCACCATCACTCATTTTATCGTCCTTCGGTTTGTTAAAATGCCAGTAATCAAGGTCGTGAATATAAGCTCCTTCACCATGCACCAAGTCTCCAAATGCCCCTTGTCTGACCATATTCAGTGTTAACAACTCAAAAAAGTCGTAACAGCAATTTTCAAGAATCACACAATGTTTTTTTGTTCTTTCTGATGTCTCCACCATATCCCAACATTCATCCATGGTTTTAGCTGCAGATACCTCCAGGGCTGTATGGCACCCACCTTCCATTGCCGCCAGCCCAACTGGCACATGCCATTCCCAGGGTGTTGCTACATAAACCAAATCACACAAACCACTGGAGCAAAGCTCTTTAAAACCCAAATCCCCATTTACAAATTCTTTTGCTTTTGGCAAACCTTCTTCATCAAGAATTTTTTGAGCTCCGTCAACAGCAGCCTGACGAATATCGCAAAGAGCCGTAATTTCAACCCCATCGATGTATGTCATTCTTTTTACTGCACCTGAACCACGATCACCAATTCCAACAAATCCAATCCTTACTGTGTCGAGTTTTGGTGCAGCATATCCACACATATTAAAACTCATATTTGGTCTCCTCTCTGCTGACTTTCTTATTTCCTTCAATTTTTCATTTTCAGGATTTTTAACAGAAGAAATAATTGGCGAAGTAGCTACCAAACCCGCTCCGATTCCAATGTTTTTTAAAAATGAACGGCGACTTGAACTCATAGTATATCTTTTTGGTTTATTGTTTTATTGACGTTTCCAAACTTATCAAATTAATTGAAAATTTAAGGGTGGTATTCGTCATCTTTTTTAATTAACTTGTATGAATTAAGCAACATTAAATTTTATTATGTATCAATACAAAGCAAAAGTTGAGAGAGTAGTCGACGGCGATACCATGGACATTGTAATTGATTTAGGATTTAAAATTACCACAAACCAGAGAATTCGTCTTGCTAAAATCAACACACCTGAAACTTACAGGGTTAAAAAAGATTCTGAGGAATACCAAAAAGGTTTGGCTGCAAAAAACTTTGTAATCCAACGGATTGAGGCTAACAATTTTGAAATAAAAATTGAAACAGATAAAGATACCGGGAAATACGGACGATATATAGCCATGATTTTTTTAGCTGATTCACAAAAATCTTTAAATGACGAATTGGTTGAGAAAGGTCATGCTGAATATGTTCAATACTAAAAACACATTTAAATATGCAAGTAATACTTGGCTCCGGAGGATCCATTGGAAAAGATTTAGCGAGAGAGCTTACAAACTATACAGATAAAATTAGATTGGCCAGCAGAAATCCGCAAAAAATAAATCCAAAAGATGATTTAACCATTTGTGACTTAACATTACCTGATGATGTTGATAATGTTGTTAGGGGATGCGAAGTAGCCTATCTAACAGTGGGTTTGCCATACAAACTAAAAACCTGGAGTGAACAATGGCCACTTATAATGAAAAATACTATTTCAGCCTGTAAAAAGCACAAATGCAAGCTGGTTTTTTTTGATAATATTTATATGTATCATCCCGACCAGTTGAATCCTATGATGGAGGAAACTGAAATAAAACCACCAAGCAAAAAAGGAAAAATAAGAGCAGATATTGCTCAAATGGTATTAAATGAAATAAAAAATGGAAGTTTAAAAGCATTGATTGCCAGAGCTGCAGATTTTTATGGACCGGAAATTAAAAACAGCGTTTTAAACGAAGTTGTTTTTAACAATTTAAAAGCAGGGAAAAAAGCCAATTGGTTTTGTTCTGTAGATAAACTTCATAATTTTACTTATACACCAGATGCTGCAAAAGCCACAGCATTATTGGGAAACACAGATTCGGCGTATGGACAGGTATGGCATCTACCAACTGCTCCACCAATAACCGGCAAACTTTGGATCGAAAAAATTGCATCGGAATTAAAAATTGAACCTAAATTTCAGGTTGTCCCACAATTTCTTGTTCGGATTTTAGGCATTTTTAACCCAATTATGAAAGAATTTGTTGAAATGTTATACCAATGGGACAGGGACTACAACTTCGACAGCTCGAAATTTGAAAACACATTTAAAATGAAACCAACTAGTATTGATGAAGGAATAAAACAATTAAATACAGCTGAATGATTTGTTGAATATAATTATTAACTTTTAGGCAAAAACATTCTGAATCTTCCTAAGACTTATGATAACAATTCGCGAGTTTTTAAGTACTGAAATTGGAATTAATTACGACACCCAACACAAGATAATTGTTTCAATAATTATATTGATTCTGATATCGATTATTCGTTTTGTTATTTTACGTATTGTCTGGAAACAAACCCAAAGCATCAAATTACGTTACAACTGGAAACGTTCCATTTCTTTGTCTCTTTCACTAATCGCTACTTTTTTGATTGGAGCAGTTTGGTTACCTGCTTTCGAACAATTTGGAGCTTTTTTAGGATTATTTACTGCAGGTTTGGCTATTGCAATGAAAGATCCACTCACAAATCTGGCTGGTTGGTTTTTTATTGTTTTCAGAAAACCTTTTGCTGTGGGCGACAGGGTGCAAATCGGTGAACATGCCGGCGATGTTATAGATATCCGGCTTTTTCAGTTTTCCATACTTGAAATTGGCAATTGGGTGGATGCTGACCAAAGTACAGGACGAATTATCCATCTGCCAAACGGAAAAGTATTTCTCGAATCACAAGCCAATTATACCGGTGGTTTTGATTATATCTGGCATGAAATACCGATTTTGATTACTTTTGAAAGCAACTGGGAAAAGGCTAAAAAAATAATAAATGAGGTAGTAAATAAACATGCTGATAATTTAAGTAAATCGGCAGCAAAAGAGATATTTGAAGCCAGCAAAAACTATATGATTTATTATAAAAACCTGAGCCCGATTGTTTACACGAGAGTAAAAGAGTCAGGTGTTTTATTTACCATGCGTTACCTGTGCAATCCGAGAAAAAGAAGAGGTTCGGAAAATGAAATCTGGGAGGAAATATTAGCTCGTTTTGCCCAACACCCCGATATTACTTTTGCTTACCCAACTACGAGATTTTATAAAAGCGGCGAAGAAAATAGCCTGGATAAATAAATATGGATTTGGAGTAAAATATTCTGTCTTTTTTTAAATCCCTAACAAAACATCATTTGAAAAAGTTTTTGCTGTAACGAATACCACAAGCAAAAACAGGTTAATTATCAGACAATTAAATACCTAATACAATTGTTATTTCAATAATATATTTTTAAATTGCTTTATTAATCTTTACGCTTAATTTACTTCTCAACAATTCAAAAAACCAAATCATGAAAAATTCAAATCTTTTTTTGATTAGAATATTGACAGCGTTGATATTTTTAATAGCGAGTGAAACCTCATTTTCTCAGCAAGAAATTGGAGGATTTAATGTTTACTATGGTCATTTACATAACCATACCGATGTTTCGGATGGAACGGGAACCCTGGAACAAGCATACAATTATGCTAAAAATATAGCTGGTCTTGATTTCTTCGGACTTTCAGACCACGCCAATCAAATTGATGCCGGTGAATGGACAGCTACAAAATCTGTTGCTGACAGTTATAATGAAGAAGGCTTGTTTGTAGCTTTCAGAGGTTTTGAATGGTCTCATAATACTCTTGGACATGTAACAATAGTCAATTCAGAAGAGTACTGCGACAGAAATGATGTAACTACTTTTGGAGGATTACTTTCATGGTTATCAACCAGAGAATGTGTAGCTTTTTTTAATCACCCCGGAAGACAAAATAGCACAGGACAGGAATTTGACCATTTTTCTGATTTACCATCAGAAAAGTTTGTGGGAATGGAATTGTGGAATAAGGGAGATGCTTTTAATGTATACTATTACAACGATGGCTATTATTCAAATGATGGAAATTTAGGGTTTTATGATGAAGCACTTATGCGTGATTGGAAAATCGGTGCCGGTGGTTCAGAAGATAATCATTCAGGTGATTGGGGAACAAGAGAAAATTACAGAATGGCCGTTCTCGCATCTGATTTAACACGAACAAGTATTTACGATGCTTTTAAAAACAAAAGATTTTTTACTACTCTGGACAAAAATATCAAAATGTCGTTCAAAATAAACGGAAGCGAAATGGGCTCAACCCTTCAGGGAAATTCTGGTCAAAGTCTCAACATATTGCTGTCAGACGATGATGGAGAAATATTTACCAAAGTGGAACTGATAAAAAATGGAATCGTATACCAAACCTGGACTCCCAATGTTTCAGTTGTTAATATTTCAGAAACATTGACAACTTCGGATGGTGAATACTATTACATTAAAGTGACACAAACCGATAATGATGAAGCCATTTCTTCTCCCGTATTTATTGAAGGTGGAGTCGTTAATACTCCCCCAGTTTGTGTAATCACTAATCCCGGATCAGGGGAGCATTTCGAATTACCTCAAGAAATTATTTTAACCGTAGATGCAAGTGATCCAGATTTGGGTGGTACAATTTCGCAAGTTGAATTTTTTGTTGATGGAAATTTGGTGGGAACGGACAATACAGCTCCATACGAATTGAGCTGGACCATTCCATCAGATGGAGTCTATGAAATAACTTCAAAAGCTACCGATGATCTTGGAGCTTTTACTGTTTCAAATCCGGTTGAAATAACAGTAGGAACTTACACTAAAACAGTTAGTTCACAAATAAATAATGGCAACGATGATGCAGAAGAATCAGATGCCGGAGTTATGTATATAACCAGTACAGATCTGGAATTGGTATATGATTCGTATAACACAGCCGGCAACCAAACAGTAGGATTAAGATTTGCCGGATTAAATATCCCTCAAGATGTACAAATTACCAATGCTTATTTGCAGTTTACAGTTGACGAAGCAAGTGCAGGTGCATCCAACCTTGTAATTTCGGGACATAGAAGTGAGGATTCTCCTGCCATTACAACCAGCTCTAATAATGTTTCAAACAGGATAAAAACAAACTCTCAGGTAAATTGGAGTCCGGCTGACTGGAACAGTGTTGGAGCTTCAGGTTCGGACCAGCAAACTCCTGATATTTCTTCAATTATTCAGGAAATTGTTAATCTTCCTGCCTTTTCTCAATCAAGTGCTATTACATTAATTATTACCGGCTCGGGAACCAGAATTGCAGAAGCTTATGAAGGCGACCCTGTTTCCGCAGCAAAACTTTTTGTCTCTTATTCAAATACGATAAATAACCCACCTGTTTTTCCGGAAAATCCTATTTTTAAACCAGACGCAACAGAAGACCAAGCTTATGCAGAATCAATCGCAGGAACTGCCTTCGATGAAGATCCAATATTTTATTCGAAAGTAGGTGGCCCGGATTGGTTAACAATTAACTCTGATGGAAATATTACGGGAACACCGGCTAACGGTGATGTAGGAATCAATGAATGGACAGTTCAGGCTGAAGATGACAAGGGAGGAACAACACAAGCGACATTGCAGATTAACGTAATTAATACAAATGATTCTCCTGAATTTATCGCTGATCCATTGATAAAAAACAACGCTTTGGTAAATGTTGCATACAATGAAACACTTGAGGGAGATGCTACGGATGAAGACACGGGAGATGTCCTTTCATTTTATAAACTTAGCGGTCCTGCCTGGTTGAATATTTCGGAAGACGGAACCCTATCCGGAGTTCCGGGAACAGGGGATACAGGTTCAAACAGTTGGTCAATCCAGGTAAATGACAACAATGGAGGAACTGCAACTGCCACATTGGAGATAGAAGTTGATGTACCCTCGGCTTATTGCAGTTCAAATGGAGATTCAGGATCGGAGTGGATTGAATCGATTCAAATTAATGATGAAACATTTACAACAGGAAATAATGGTGGTTATTTGGATAATACCGGCCTACCAACTGTTAATTTTGAAAGTAACAGTTCTGTTTCGGTTTCACTTTCTCCGGGGTTTGCTTCAAGATCAAGTCATCAATACTGGGCAATTTGGATTGACTTTGATAAGAATGGCATTTTCGAAAATAACGAATTGGTATTCGCCCCGAGTAAAAACAAGGGTACAGTTAACGGTAGTTTCCAGATCAATTCAAATGAAGGAATTACCCGAATGAGAATTGCAATGAGCGACAGCGGAACTCCACAACCTTGTGGCTCAATTGGCGGTGGTGAAGTAGAAGATTACCCAGTGAATATTGCAGCGGCAGTAATATATCCGCCTGTAGCCAATTTTTTAGCAGACAAAACAGATGTGCTTGTGGGGGAGCTTATTAATTTTTCCGACCTTTCAACATATGACCCGGATTCCTGGAACTGGGACTTTGGCAATGGAGTAACATCAACGAGTCAAAATCCTTCTACAACCTATAGCGCAGAAGGTACATATACGGTGAGTTTAACAGTTTCCAATAATGCCGGCACAGATACAAAGACTATTACGAATTATATAAATGTAACTGCACCTTCTCAAGATCCTCCATCTGCAGATTTTGTAGCAAGTCCGGTCTCGGTTTTTGTTGGCGATCCTATAGACTTTACTGACCTGTCATCAAATAATCCGACAAGTTGGTTTTGGCAGTTTGGCGATGGTCAAACTTCAACCAGTCAGAATCCTTCAATTATTTATAGTAGTCCGGGAATTTACACAGTAATCCTGGAAACAACAAACGAATTTGGTTCTGATTTAATTACAAAAACAGATTTAATTACGGTTTTATCGATTCCGGTTGGAGATTATTGTGAACCTGTAAATATTGATAATTCTGCTGACTTTATTGATCTTGTCAATATTAATGGCAATGAGAATGCAAGTGGTCGGAATTTAACCGGTTATACCTTATTTACATATCCCGAATTTAGTTTTGATGCCGGAAGTACCTACTCATTTGGGCTTCATCCTTTTAATGATAAAAACCGAAATTTCTGGCGAATTTGGATTGATGCCAATGGAGATGGAGACTTCGATGATATTAATGAAACGCTTTACATTGGCAATAATAAAAAGGGAAATGTTGCAGGGAATATTATTATTCCTTCAGATATTTCCGCCACATACACAAGATTGCGTATTTCAATGAAAACAGGGAAAAGCCCGGCACCATGTGATGATAATTTCAGTGGTGAAGTGGAAGATTATAATGTAAACATTTCCTTCTCAAAAAATGCCGAAATTAAAGATTCAAATTCCATATTAATTGACAATAATGAGCAACCGGGTATTAATATATATCCAAATCCTGCGACCGATAAATTATATGTAAACATAAAAGGCTGGGAAGGTGAAAAGGAATTAAGGTTATTGGATATTACAGGAAGGTCAGTAATAATTCAAAAGTTAAAAAGCATAAACACTGAACTGAATGTTTCTGAATTGCCTGGCGGGATATATTTTGTTTCAATAACAAACAACAAAACAAGGGTGGTGAGAAAAATTAAAATACAGTAGCATTAAAGACTATAGACCAAAATTATTAAAACTTTACATTGTTAAATTTAAATTATGCAGGGATAATATAAAATCTTCTTTTGTGTGTTAACAAAAATGATTATTTAAAGTATTTATCATTTATTAAAATTATTTCATGTCGTTGATTATCATATATTTAACCTTATTGATTCAATATCAGCAAATAAAATATTTAATGCAAAAAATGATACGACAAACAAGTATCCAAAACTGAATCTAAAAAAAATGATTTTTTTGTCAGAAATTGAAATAAAATATTTTGCAAGTGTGAAAACAATTTCTACTTTTGCACGCACGAAAAACAAACGTTCTTTCGATTTAGTGAAAAGTATTAAATGAAATCGCCAGAAAGCGAATGAAATTTAGCACAAAACACCAAAGGTGAAGTGGTTGAATGGCTGGTCCGTCAGACGATGGAAACAAAACCAGCGTACTCTCCATTTCTATTAAGGTGAGGTGGGTGAGTGGCTGATCCGTCAGTTGACGGATGCAAAACCAGCGTACTCTCCATTTCTTATGAGGTGAGGTGGGTGAGTGGCTGAAACCACCGGTTTGCTAAACCGGCGTACGGGTAACACTGTACCGCGGGTTCGAATCCCGCCCTCACCGCGTATTTTTCTTTTAGTAAATACGCAACTTAAACATCGGGTTATGAGCAGTCCGGCTAGCGCATCCCGATTGGAAGCATCGGGAGGGTCGCAGGTTCGACCCCTTGTTTAAAAGCCGGAAATTTGAAATATCGGGGTATGGCGCAGTCCGGCTAGCGCACCTGGTTTGGGACCAGGGGGTCGCAGGTTCGAATCCTGCTACCCCGACATAAAAGCCTGTAATTCTGAAGATTTACAGGCTTTTTTTATCCTGTCATTTATAATATGTTGCAAATATTAATATAGCAAAATCAGGTATTCTTAAAAATTTAATTTTCTGTTTTTTTGCAACTTTCAACCTTAACTTCTGTCATTACTCCTGAAAGCTAAAAAGCACCTTTATATTTTCTGTTCACCGATAAAAAAAGCCCTTTAATCGGATAAAGTTTGAATCAAAGACAAAAAGGACGGACATTTGGTGCCGGAAAACAAAACAATTAAAAAACCTTCAGAAAACAGAAAACAAAATGACCAAAGTTAAACTACTATTTCTATTGCTATTTTTTACGATAGCAGCCTCAGCTCAAAAAGTTACGTTAAGTGGCTACCTAAAAGATGCCTCCAGCGGAGAAGCTCTTATCGGGGCAACAATTTATGTTGAAGAACTCAAACAAGGGACTGCTACAAATGCGTACGGTTTTTATTCACTCACCATTCCCCAGGGAAATTATTCGCTCCAAATTTCATTTATCGGTTATCAAACTTTAACCCAGAAAATCGATTTATCGGAGAATAAAACCTTAACACTTTCATTAAGCGAAAGAACGGAAGAACTTGCCGAAGTAATTGTAACAGGAGAAGCCGCCAATGCAAACGTAGAACGAATAGAAATGGGGATGGAAAAATTGCCCATTAAAACCATACAAAAACTTCCTGCATTTATGGGCGAGGTCGATATTATTCGCACCATTCAGCTGCTTCCGGGAATACAAAGTGGTGGCGAAGCCAGTTCCGGATTATATGTAAGAGGCGGAGGGCCCGATGAAAACCTCATGCTTTTGGATGAAGCACCGGTATACAACGCATCACATCTTTTAGGATTCTTTTCAGTATTTAATGCCAATGCAATAAAAGATATCCAGGTTTATAAAAGCGGAATTCCTGCTCAATATGGTGGTAAAGGTTCTTCGGTAATTGACATCAGGCAAAAAGATGGAAACTCCAAACAATTTGGGTTCGATGCAGGAATAGGAAACCTGTCGAGCAGATTAACTTTGGAAGGGCCAATAATCAAGGACAAATGGAGTTTTATTGTTGCCGGCCGCCGTACTTATTACGATGTTTTGGGTAAGGCTGTTGGTATTGATGAACTGGCTGAAAACAAACTTTATTTTTACGATTTAAATGCCAAATCGAACCTTGTAATTAACGATAAAAACCGGATATATCTTTCAGGTTACATGGGTGATGATCTGTTTGAATTGGGGGAGTCACTCTATAATCGCTGGGGAAATAAAACAGCAACAGTTCGCTGGAATCATATTTTTGGCGAGAAGATATTTATGAATATTTCGGCCATCTATTCCAATTATGATTACAATCTGGGTGTACCGGGAGAAAATGCTGATAATTTTGACTGGTCGTCAAGAATACGGGATTATAACGGAAAAGCAGATTTTACATGGTTTTTGAATCCAAACAATACCATAAAATTTGGAGGGAACATTATTCATCATAATTTCCAACCGGGCAAAGTAACATCAAAGGGTGATAATTCGATGTTTACCGATTTGGAACTAAGTCATTACAATGCCTTCGAAAATGCGCTGTACATTTCAAACGAACAGAAAATTTCAGAACGGTTTTCTATTCAGTATGGATTACGTTTAAGTCATTTTCAGCAGGTTGGTAAAGGTGAAGTAAGGATATATGAAAATCCGGACAAACCTGACAGGGATGAAATTGTTGAAACCAAAGCGTATAAAAAAGGAGATAAAATTGGTGATCCGTTTATTCACTTTGAACCACGAATCGGGATGAAATATACCGTGGGTTATCAAAGCTCATTGAAAGCATCATACAACAGAATGGTTCAAAATCTTCACCTGATTTCCAACACCCAATCTCCTACTCCAATGGATATCTGGTTACCAACAAGCACCTATATAAAACCTTTACTTGTCGATCAGGTAGCTTTGGGTTACTTCCGTAATTTTAAAAATAACATGTGGGAAACATCCGTAGAAGTTTATTACAAAAACATGCAAAATGTATTGGATTATATAGAAGGTGCCGAACTGTTTCTTAACAATTCAATTGAGACCGAATTGTTGCATGGTAAAGGAAACTCAAAAGGATTGGAACTTCTCGCCAAAAAATCAAAGGGAAAACTTACCGGATGGATTGGATATACATGGGCCAAAACAGAAAGAGAAATTGAGGGAATTAACAATGGAAATCCCTATCCTTCAACCTATGACAGAACCCATGATATTTCAGTGGTTTCGAGCTATCAATTAAACAAACAATGGAATTTTGCAGCAAATTTTGTTTTTGCCACCGGAAATCCAACATCATATCCCGTTGCCAAATACAATGTTCAGGGAAATCAGATTTACGAGTATTCGGCACGAAACAGCAACCGAATTCCAAATTATCACAGGCTGGATGTTTCTGCCACATGGGATTTTAAGAAAAATGAGATCAGAAAATTAAAACAATCTTTGAACTTCTCTATCTATAATGTTTATGCCAGAAGAAATGCATATTCAATTACACCAAGGGCAAATGAGGAGAATCCAAATCAAACTGATTTTGTGAGAATCTCAATTATTGGTTCATTAATACCTTCAATTACATATAACATCAAATTTTAACGGTCATGAAAAGATTAAAAATAAATAACACCATCATAATTATTATCATTTTTACTTTACTATTATCCGCTTGCGAAGATGTAGTCGACGTCGATATTAACGATGAAGATATTGATTTGATTTCGGTAGAAGCCTATATTAATACCAAGGAAAATGACAATATATACGTAAAGCTTGAAAAAACCCTTCCGGTAAATACTGCCGACCAAAATCCGGCCATTAATAATGCAATTGTTGAAATTTCTGACAACGAGTCGAATCCAAACAAGGTATTTTTGGAAGAAACAGAAAATTCCGGAATTTACAAACTTCCGCAAAATATAACATATGAAGCGATACCCGGTAGAACTTATCAGTTGACTATTACCACTGAAGATAATGTAGTTATTACTGCACAGGATTATTTACAAAAGGGAGAGAATCTTGATTCTACCAAAATCAATTTATCAGCACGGGGAAATTATGATTTTCTTGCGGTTTTTATTAATTCGCAGGAAACTCCGGGGAAAGGGCATTATTACAAATGGGATATTTTTATTAACGGTGAGCTACTTAACCAAAGCGAAAATATGTCGTTTGTAAACGATGAACTGGTTGATGGCAACTATGTTTACGATTTTGAAATTTACACCGACTTTGGTGATCCTAACGACGAAACGGACAGAAACCTATTCATGGGAGATACTATTTATGTTGAACAACTTTCCATTTCCAGAAATGCTTATGAGTGTTATATGGGTATGGTAAATCAGGCTTTTGCCGGCGGTCCGTTTAGCGTACCACCTGCTAACCTTGTTAGTAATTTAACTGCCAGCGATGGTAAAAGAGTTTTGGGAATTTTTTCAGCAAGAGATGTTTCTGTAGGAAATACAATAGTAATTGATTCTACCAATTTTACTCCTTTAGTTTCCAGTTTAAAATTTTTGGAATAAAATAAAGAAATTTGGAATTTGGGACTTCGACTTTCAGGACTTCGACTTTCAGGACTTCGACTTTCCTAAGTCGAAGAACAGAATTGTCGGACTTTGGAAAGTCCGACTCCCTTGACCGGGTTTTAACCGGAAATTTCGTGGACTGCAGTTGAATATCGTAACTCTATACCTACTATTCTTTTAAAAGTTTTATTTTTGAGTTTTTAAAATTCAAAACAAAATGAACCTGAAACAACTTTTTACCCTTGTAGTTGCCGCATTTACTTTATTATCATCGTGTTCTCAAAATCAACAAAAAGAAAATAAACAACCTAATATCGTAATCATGTTTCTCGATGATTCCGGATATTCTGATTTCTCTCCATTTGGGCAAGTCAAAATTGAAACACCCAATGTTCAAACTCTTGCTGAGGAAGGAGTTATTTTCAGGAATTTTTATGTTCCACAGGCAGTCTGTTCTGCTTCACGGTCGGCGTTAATTTCGGGATGTTATCCTGAACGAACAAAAGTTTTTGGTGCCCATGGTCCAAAAGGCAGGGGACTGGAAACCAGCTTTGCCACAATGGGTGAAGTGTTCCAAAAAGCAGGTTATAAAACCGCAGTTTTTGGGAAATGGCATATTGGTGACCAACCCGAAACAAGACCTCATAACCGAGGATTTGACGAAAGTTGCGGTTTAATGTATTCCAACGACATGTGGAAACATCATCCTGAAAATCCTGAATACTGGGGAAAATATCCAATTCAGTTTTGGGAAAACGGACAAGTAACTATTGAAGATGTGGATTTTGAACACCAGGAAATGTTAACAAAATGGTACACAGAACATGCTGTGGATTTTATCAGCAGACATAAAGACGAACCTTTTTTATTGTATGTTCCACATTCGATGCCCCATGTTCCGATTTTCTGTAGCCCTGAATTTGATGGAAAATCGGGAGTTGGATTATATGGAGATGTGATGTTGGAAATCGACTGGTCGGTGGGTGAGATTAATAAAGCTCTTAAAGAAAACGGTATTGATGATAATACAATTTTCATTTTCTCCTCAGATAACGGGCCCTGGATTTCATATGGAAACCATGCCGGAAGTACTCCGTTCCGGGAAGCCAAAGGAACAACTTTTGACGGAGGAACACGCTCTGCCACTATAATAAAATATCCTGCAGAATTGGAAGGAAATTCAGAATCAACTAAAACTATTTTTACCATAGATTTACTGCCAACACTTTGTCATATTACAGGTGCTGAACTTCCTGGTAACGATATAGACGGAAAAAATGTATGGGATTTAATTGCAGGTAAAGAAGGAGCCAAAAATCCACATGAATATTACGCATTCACCAATGATAATAATTTTCAGGCAGTTATAAGTGGTGATGGAAAATGGAAACTTCATTTGCCCCATAATTACCGCACTTTAATTGAAGCGGCTAATGATGGTCAGGCCGGGAAATATGACTACACTGCAAAAATTGATTTGTCCTTATTTGATATGGAGAATGATCCTTATGAAACTACCAACGTGATTGAGGAGCATCCGTATATTGCTGAGAAATTAATTCAATTGGCTGAAAGTCATAAACAGAAATTCTTTTCGGAACAGTAAGGGATTGATGAAGATTGATTGGAGATTGATGGAGAATGAAAAAGATTGATGCATACAATCCTGTTATTCTTTCTCAATTCTTTTTAGCTATCACTTCCATTCGTAAATATAATTCAACAACTATTATTAATTGGTTTGCTGAGGGTAGGATTTCATTTCTTCCTCCCACTCCATCAACAGTTTTTTTAACTCATCGGCAATGGCAGTTTGGCTATAGACAAGATTATTTTTTTCCTGAAGATCTTTTTCCAAATCAAAAAGAAAGTATTCGTCTTTAATACGCAAATATTTCCATTTACCTTTTCTTACCGCTGTTTGATTTCTATATCGCCAAAACACAGGCCTTGTTGAAACTTCTGCATTATTGAATAAAAGCTCAGAAAAATCAATGCCATCAAATTTTGCTTCAGAATCTATACCGGCAACAGAAAGTACAGTGGGCAGAATGTCAATGCTCAAAACGTTTTCACTTGTGGTAGATCCTTTTTGAATTTTATCCGGATACCGTGCAATAGCCGGAACCCGATGTCCACCTTCCCATAAACTACCTTTAAAGCCTCGCAATTCACCATTGCTCCCGGCCTTGGTAGCACCATTATCAGAACAAAAGAAAACCAGGGTATTTTCATCAAGTTGAAGTTGCTCCAGCAAATCCATTACCCGACCAATATTTTCATCCATCACCTCAACCATTTCTTTGTAAGCCCCTGTAACATCTTCCCGCGAACCATGATGTTTAAACTCTTTTCCGGGCAAACGGTCTGCTTTATCATTTCTACCCTGGTAAGGATAATGAGGTGCCTCATGTGGAAGGTAAACAAAAAAGGGCTGGTCTTTATTTTCTTTGATAAAATCGAGAGCGTGGTTAGTGATTAAATCGGTAACATATCCTTCTTCATAGGAAGTATCGGTATTATTCCACCAATCGTACAAGCCGATTCCATCGTGGTGCGAGATATAATCCACATTGCCACTTACATATCCATAAAATGTATCAAAGCCATGGAAAGTTGGATTAAACTCAGGTTGATATCCCAAATGCCATTTACCAAAAATTCCGGTTCTATATCCCGCATCTTTTAAATATTCAGCAATCGTTTTTTCATCCTGTGAAAGACCATAAAATCGCTTTTCTTTTGCTGCATAAATCACCCCTTCCAAACCGGCTCTTTGCTGATAATTACCCGTCATTAAAGCTGCCCGTGTTGGAGTGCAAACTGCTCCGTTGGAATGGTAATCCAAAAATTTCAACCCCTCTTTTGCCATTTTATCCAACATCGGAGTTTCGATATAATCGCAGCCATAACAAGCAATATCGCCATAACCCAAATCGTCAGCCATGATTAGGACAATATTTGGAGGATTTTTTTGTTCCGATGCGCAGGAAAATACAACTATTGCCAATAAAAGAACTGAATAAAATCTCATTCTTTTGATATTCTTTGATAGAAATTTAAAGGGCAGGTTTTATGGTCTGCCCTTATCTATGGATTACAGTTCCCAACCATTATGATATTCATGCTTTATCCACTCCTCGCACATTTCCTGTGCATTCCAGCTTTCCCATTTTTGAGCATCCTGTTCAACTTTTCTTGTTACAATATCACTTGAGAAAGGAAGTAGTTTTGCAGTCCTTAATTTTTCATCTGCCGAAATATTTGTAACCTTCATATTTTCACTATCCCAAAGCAAAGTTTTTTGTAATGATTGCATACGAACTGCAAGATTTCCCATTACCACCATTTCGTTAAATGGACCAGAATAGGCAAAACTTGAGGATGGAATTTTACCCGTTTTACAACATTCAACAAATTCCATCTCGTGTCGACCACCTCCCAAAGGATGATCCTCTACCCTGTCTATTTCTACTTTTGTTTCCGGTTGAATTTCTTCACCATTTTTATAAACTTTCCAGTTGCTTCCATAAGCTCTTGAAATCAGGGTTGCCTCAGAACCAACCAGCATCAAACCGCCTCCCGGATCCATCGGGGCATCATTTGGCATATCAAATGGTCGGGCAGGCATCAATCCCCCATCGTACCATGTTAGTTCGAGTTCAGGTAAATCAACATATGGTAAACTTTCTCTTGCAGGAAATTTATAAGTTACCTTTGCTGAAACAGGTGCACTTTCTGTATTTACCAAAGAAGATGAAGCCTGAAATGCAATTGGCTGACCGAGTTTGAGCGAATGATTTGGTACATCTAAAAGATGGCAGCCCATATCGCCAAGTGCTCCGGTTCCAAAATCCCACCAACCACGCCAAATCCAAGGATGATATTCAGGATTGTACTTACGCATTTTTGCAGGTCCAATAAAAAGATCCCAATCCAGTGTATTGGGTATTTTTACTTCAGTTAATGGTTTTGGCATTCCCTGTCTCCAGATTGGCCGGTTGGTCCAAACATGCGCTTCTCTTACTTCACCCAGGCAACCACTCTGTACAATTTCAGCAACTTCGTAAACCGTATCGCTGGAGTGACCTTCATTTCCCATTTGAGTTACTACTCCGGTGCTTTTTGCTTTATTTGTCAAATACCTCGATTCCCAAACGGAATGTGTAAGTGGTTTTTGTAAATAAACATGCTTTCTAAGATCCATTGCAACCGCTGCAGAAGTTGCATGTGTATGGTCAGGAGTCGCAATCATTACGGCATCAATGTCTTTTTGCTTATCAAGCATCTCCCTGAAGTCTTTATAAGTTTTTGCTTTGGGGTATGTTTTAAATACCGGTTTGGCATATTCAAAGTCACAATCGCACAATGCAACTATATTTTGCCCCACCATGTTATTCAGGTTCACTTTCCCTTTTCCGCCAATGCCAATCCCCGCAATATTTAATTTATCGCTTGGAGGAATATGCCCTAATCCGGAAACAGCAATATTCGGAACAATGCTTAATGCCATACCTGCTGAACCTGCATTTCTAATAAATTGTCTTCGCTTCATTTTATTGGTTTTTAGAATTATTGGATTTAGCATTAAATTTAATCATTTCAGATTCAAAAACATAAATAATTCTGCCTTAACAATTTTAAATAATTTGATTAGCACTGTATATAAGTACAGTGACAGATTCTAAAATTCTTCAACCCGGATTTGCTGAACAGTTTTTCTTGCTTCCTCAACTAATGCAGAATTTTTGCTTTCGATTTGAATTTCATCTGGAATTTCTTTTAAATACCAAAAAACCGGATATATAATCTTTTCTCCCGGTTTTAGAGATTCAATTTTCCCGTGGTTTTCAAGTTCGATATAATTATAATTTCCGTTAGCATAAACTTCTATTTCACCCTGTCCGGAAGCACATTCTCCTTCTTTAATATCAGGAAATTGTTTTATAAAAAGCATGTTCTTGTGGCAGTGTGCCAACCATCCTTCACTCCCTGAAACAAACATTTTCTGTCCACCTGAAAAACTCTCTGTATTACTGTAGTACCAAATGATTCCTTTATCAAATTCTACATTTTTCAATGTTGATTTTTCTAATGGTGCACTATTACTCTGAGGGAAAAAAGTTAACCCAAAAGATGGAGTTCTGGTAACTTCCCATGGAGCCACTTTTATTTTAATTCCTGAGTTATTCAAAATAATGTATTCTATTTTAATTCTTTCAAAATTGGGCTGGGGAACAAATTTTTTAAAGAATTTCAGACCACTTATGGGACATGTTTTACTTTCCAAAATTAAGGTATCCCCTATCAAAGTTTTAGAATATGGTTCAATATCAAGTGTCGGATAAGGTGGCCATTTCCAGTCACTTTGCGGTGCCGGCCAAAAAGTGGAGCCAAACATCTCGGGATGTAAATCAGCTTGCCCGAGAATCTCCTTTCCATCCAATTGAAATGAAATGATTCTGCCTGCCAAATTTGCATCAACAACAAATTTTAATTGTTTAAAAGAAATTTCAAAAACTCCTTCTTTTTCATGCCATTTGGTTTTTTCTGAAGCTGAAGATTTATAAATGACAAAAAGGGAAAATATCAGTACATAAAGAATTATTTTGGTTTGACTTAATGATTTGAGAAACATGTTTTTATTTTTAATATTGTGTTCTTTGAGTCTTCTTGCGCACTCTGCGGTTAAAAAATAGAAAAATTGAACCACGAAGCAAAGGTATAACGCAAAGGTCGCAAATATTGATTGTTAGTTTTTGCATGCCTGGTATATTGTAAATTCTGATTTGTTTAATCCTTCACTTTTTCCACTTCAACCCAAAACGGTAGAATTCGTTTTCCTTTCACCATATAAGTTGGAATAAGATCGCATTCCATTTCGGGTAAGGTAATATTGTTCAACTCCAGTATATCAACATTTTCCTGTATATTCTTTTTTTGATGTATAATTCCTTTGGTTTCCAGCATCATTTGACCACCTTTTTGCACTGGTTGAATAAACTTAAATCTGAAATTATAAGTTCCCGGATTGAATTTGACATGCCAAAGTCCAAACACTTCTTCCTGTGCCCAGATTCCGCGTGAACCACCCGCATCATTTCTGTTTAAATATACAGGATTTTCATAAGGAGTTCCAATCTCAACAGCTTGTTGATTTATAAGGTTTTCAGATGCAATCAATTCAGTATAAATTTCATCCAGCATAAGTTTGTAAGATTTTGCCAGTTCTTTTTTTTCAGCTACAATGTTTTCCAATTCAAATGGATCGTTTTTAATATCCAGAAACTCGAAATCTTTTATGTCTCCATCATAATCTGTATTTCCAACCAATTTAAAATCACCTTTTTGAAGGGCAATGTTATTGTACAATTCAGGAAATTTACGGGTCCAGTAAAAAAACAGTGGTCGGTTCTCCCAATCTACATCTTCACCTTTTATTAATGGAAGCAGGTTTTCGCCATCAATTTTTTTGTTTTCTGGTAAATCTACTCCACAAATACCGGCCAAAGTTGGCATTATATCGATGTGTGCTGCTGTGGTTTCAATCTCTTTATCTCCTGCAAACAATTCAGGATAACGGATAAAAAACGGTACCCGGACTCCACCCCTAAAAACACTGCTTTTTCTACCTCGCATTCCTGCTATATAACGTTTTTGTTGAGGGCCATTGTCTGTCATAAAGATTACAATGGTGTTATTGGCAAGCTTTAATTCTTCCAGTTTATCCAGAAGCTTTCCAACATTATCATCAATGTTTTCCACCATAGCATAAACTTTCCGGGCATCTTCCTTATCTTTTTCACTCATTTCCGGAAACGGCAGCCTATCATCAAAACCTTCAGCAGGATCAATATTTTTATATTTCTGATAATATTTTTCGGGCACCTGAAGTGGCGTATGAGGAGCATTAAACGAGAGATAACAAAAGAAGGGTTCATCTCTATTTTCTTCTACAAAACGAATCGCCTCATTTGCAAAAATATCCGAGCAATAACCCTCAAATTTTTGCTGTTTTCCGTTGTGCCACAAAACCGGGTCAAAATAACTTCGTTCTTTTTGAAAGTAAGTAGTAAAATCACCTACCTGTCCCATTCCTCCTGCCAGGTGAATAACAGATTCATCAAAACCCTGATCCATCGGCCGGCCTGGATAATTATCACCCAAATGCCACTTCCCGAATATGCCTGTTTTATAATCGGCCTGTTTTAACATTTCAGCAACAGTTACCTCGTTTGAAGCCATGGTTGCACCGCCATTATAGGTATCTCGCACTCCGGTGCGCAGACTATACCTTCCTGTCATTAAACTTGAACGGGTTGGTGCACAAACAGGCGAAACATAAAAATTATTAAAACGAACGCTTTCCTTTGCAAATCCATCCAAAACCGGAGTTTTCACATGTGGATTCCCATGAAATCCAAGATCGCCATAGCCCTGATCATCGGTGATAATGATGATTACGTTTGGTTGTTTTTCCTTTGAAAAAACATTTCCAATACTTAATAATGTAAAAAAAACTAAGAACGACAATGATTTATTTATTTTCATTTTCCAGAAGTTAATTTAAGTTGAACTGCATTTAAGTTTTTTCACCTCTCTGTCTGCACACATCTCCCTAATAAGGGGAGAACTTCGAAACCACAATTAGCAAAATCATTAGTGTTGATATTTTAATCAATCATATCCTCAAGTGTTAGCACCTGTCCTTTTTCATGAAGCATTTTTTTCAACTTTTCGTATGGCACATCCTGAACTGCTAAATCTCCTTCAATTGCAATTTTAGCTGCAACAGATGCCGATTGCCCCAGAATCATAAATACAGGCTCCATTCTGATGGATCCAAATGCAATATGACTGGAAGACACACAAACAGGTACCAAAAGATTTTGGCACTCTTCCTTTTTGGGTATAACCGAACCATATGAAATAGAATACGGGCTTTGTGGATGTACTCCGATATCGCCTTCGTTTCGAACAAAACCAAACTCATCGACATATCGCTGTACATTATGGGAATCCATCGCATACGATCCCATTCCAATGGGTTTGGGCACTTCGCGTTTTGCAAGAACATCGTTTTCAGTAGTGATATATTCGCCGATCATTCTCCTTGCTTCGCGGACATAAATCTGATGAGGCCAGTTTCCGTTATCGGTAAATTCATCTTTTGCCAGCCCCCATTTTTGCATTTTGGATTGAATATCCTCTGGAATCCGTGGATCGTTGGCAACAAACCAAAGCAAACCTTTTTGGTAAGTTTCATGCTCTTTTAAAATTTCTTTTCTTCTTTCGTATGATGCCTCCGGATAATCGTAATTCATTCCTATATTGTCGCTGCTAAACGGACCATGATTATTTGTATCGGTTTTTCGGTTTGGAATGGCATCAAACTTTTGAAACCAGTCTTTCCTTCCCGTTTCAAAAACTCTTAAAAGTAATTCATATTGAGTCGAATCGTAATTTTCAGGTTTGGGAAAAGGAATGCGGTTTTCGGGATGATTTGTCATACAGGTGCGGTAACAATAGGCCTGTACCTTGTTATCTGCGGAACCAAATTCTCCCGGATGTTCTTTTAAAATACGTGGTAACAATCCACTTTCCGGATCACCAGGAATTTTATATGCTGAAATATCGGAATGAAACCAATGTTGGTGATGAAAAACTCCGGTTTGTACACCATTCCATTTTTCACTATAAGTATCGGTACTTTCGCGCCCTACATGGTAGCTTACTCCTGCTGCAGCCATTAAATCTCCCTCATATGTTGCATCGATAAATATTTTACCTGAAAAAGTTTTTCCTGACAAAGTTTTAAAAGATATTATTTTCCCGTTTTCTACTATTACTCCATTTTCTCTGTCAAGCCATTCATTCCGATACATTTCTATTTGGTTTTCAGCGATAAAATCCTCAAATACTTCTTCGGCTATATGAGGTTCAAAAATCCACATGGTTCGCTGGTCACCATCGATTGCAGGTGTGCCCTGACCAACATTTCCATATTCTGATTTTTTCTCCCAAACCCAGGCATCTTCAGTATCGTATTTCGTGTAAATGCGCTGATAAAATTCACGCGACAAGCCACCTATTGTTCTTTTATTTCCGGTGTCTGACCATCCTAACCCTCCAGCGGAAAGTCCACCGGGATGAATATCAGGCGAAACTACAATTACTGAATTGCCATTTCGAACAGCTTCAACTGCCGAAGTAATTGCTGCTGAAGTTCCTCCGTATATGATTATATCAGCGGAATAAGAATCCGGACTTTGTTTACAACATCCTGCAAAAATCACGATCAGGAAAATACTCAAGGTTTGAATAATACGTTTCATATTTAATAGATTTTTACTGGTTTCTCATAGTCGTTTTTCATTTCATAAGGCAATTTCCAAATATTGCCTTCAAAATCTCCAAAATACAATTCCGATTTGCTGAATTTATGGGAGTGCCCATCAGCCCAGAAAAAGCAAAACGGTTTTTTATAATTTACAGGACGACGAACATAAGCATGACTAAAAGTACTGTTTTTAGTTAACCTTCTGATTCGATTCCATTTTTCCCCTTCATCTTTTAAACGCCAGATTTCTAATTCACCACCAACTCCCCATTTTTGCGCTCCTGCTTTGGTTGGACCAACAATTAACCATTCTTTTTCTGAAATAAAAAGACTTCCCATATCGTAATTATGATCCGATTCGCAAACCTTAAAAGTTTGCCAGTTTTTTCCATCCCATTTTGAAATACACCATTCGTATGGAGCGCTATCAGGGCCTGGCTGAAATCCATTACTTCGTATATATAAACACACCGGGAAACCCTGGTAATCAAACCCCATATCTTTCATATACACATTTTTGTTTTTAGAACGATAATCAACTGCCCTTGCAGGAGAATCTTTTTGCGTAATGGGAAGTTCTATTTCTTTTCCGTCAATCGATTTCCACGTTTGTCCAAAATCTTCAGATTGAATATAAAATAAATCAGTTCGTGTGTCAGGGTGTCCATCCAGATGACGATTAAAAAATGTACCCACTTTTTGATTATTAAAAAAATTACCGGTTTGATAATGCCCGGATTTTTCCCCTTCGTTTTCAGGAATTGCTGCCAGCAATTTGTCTTCACTCCAGTTTATTCCATCGGTACTGAATTCAAAATACAACTGACGAACTCCGTTATATTTAGTAAAAAAATGAAAATATCCCTGTTCCAGTCTCCAGGGTTGCGGATAGGTAAATTCTTCTTTAGATAAGTGAACAAAATCAGAAATATCAAATGGTTTACTACTTTTTAATTTAATTCCCTGACGGCTTTTTCCACGGCCACTTACAAAAACATAAATAAAACCCTCATCATCAATCATCATCGAAGGATTATCATGTGGATCATCCACTCCTTCTTTATCGTAAACTACCGTTGGTTTTGAAACCATGCCTGTTCTATGGTTATATTCGCCAATCATACAAAGCAGGTATCTTTCATTTTCAGATTTGGTTCCGCCATACACAAAAAAAGTCTTCTCAACCTCTTTAGCATAAATCGCAAGTGGCACATGTTTGGCTGTATATGTTCCCAACGCCCCGGAATATTTATCGCCGTACTCATGTTTCTGATTTAGTTCGAACCATATTCCGCGATAACCATCAACTTTTTTATTGTTTAGATTCTGAGCACTTGAACAAAAAGAAAAAGCTACCAGTAACAGAAATAATAGTCTCATTTTACCTGTCCTTTCAACTTTAATTCTTTTTGGGTAGCTCACTGCCTTCTTCCGGAACATAAACCTGTTTCATTATTTCTTCAAATTCTACTTTCATTTGTTGAACTCTCAAAGGTTCTTTCTCGTAGAGATTTACTTTTTCTGCCAAATCATTTTTCAAGTCATACAGTTCACCATTATTTTTTTCTTCGGAAAGATAAACCCCTTCATTATCGAAGCGTTTTGACAAACTTCCAAGTCCGGTTCCCATTATCAGTTTGTAATTGTCTTTTCTAAAAACCCTATCCTGGATGACCAACTCCCGGCGGATTGGGATTGAATAATTTTTATTAAAAAATGCGGGTGACAAATCGTAACTATCGAATTTGGTTGGGTCTGTTTCAATATCACCCACTACTGAAGCAAAAGTGGCCATCATGTCTGTAAAACCAATAAGTTGATCAGAAGATGTACCGGCAGGAATTTTCCCGGGCCAGGAAACTATAAATGGCACGCGGGAACCACCTTCCCAAAGATCGATTTTCATTCCTTTCAATCCACCTTTTGAATCGTGACCAAATTTATTGATGTCCTCTTCAAACCAAACCGGGCCATTATCGGTGGTAAAGACTACCAAAGTATTTTCTTTTAAACCTTTTCCTTTCAAAAATTTTTGCAACTTTCCCAATAAATCATCCACCTGCATGGTAAAATCTCCATATTCTCCTGCCCCGCTTTTATCAACAAACTCCGCTTTGGGTAACCAGGGTGTATGTGGCGCTGTTAAAGGAAAGTAGAGAAAGAATGGTTCATCAGGTTTCTTTTCAACATGGTCTGAAATAAATTTCTCAGCTTTCTGAAAAAATACATCCAGTACTTCTTCATGTTTAAAACCGGGAGAGCATGCTCCCTTTCGCCAAAAAGCCCCGGAAATATCGCTTGTGGCATCATCACTAAAATTATCCTCAACAAAACCTGATGCTTTTTCTACCAGTCGGTCATTTTCGATATAAAAGTACGGTGGAATATCCAATGATGCATGCATCCCAAAAAAGTAATCGAAACCATGTTCGACAGGACCTCCGGTGAGTATGTCGTTTTTATCAGCTTCTTTCCAGTTAATATTGTCAAAACCCAGATGCCATTTTCCGATGCAGGCCGTTCGATATCCATTTTGCCGAAACATTCCCGCCAGCGTTTCCTGGCCTGGTTCAATTAAACTTCTTTGTTGCCAGTTAAGTTTTACCCGTCCCGGATATTGCCCTGTAAGTAATCCATAACGCGCAGGCACACACCATGCCCCGGCTGAATGCGCATCGCGAAACATCATCCCTTCTGATGCCAGTTTATCGATATTTGGAGTTGGGATTCCGGAATCGGGATTGTAACATTGAGGATCACCGTAGCCCATATCATCGGCTAAAACAAAAACGATATTGGGTAATGGATTGATTTCTTTTTCAGATGGTTTACACGATATACTGAAAATTAACACTGAAAAAACCAAAGTTTTTATTAATCCTGAAATATGATTCATAAGGTTCAATTGGTTGAAATTCTACAAACATTAAAAATAGCACCAATTTATTTATTTGAACCTTAGATGCCGTCTAAATTTTTTTGTTTTAAATTTTCTACGGTTAGATTAATCAAAAAAGATTCCTTGCTACGCTGCGGAATGACAAGTTTGTTGTGGCTGATGTTTCAGGAGAGGGGTGGTTTGGCGGTAAAGCCCCCAAACCACCCCTCTCCTGAAACTCTTACAAACATTACTAGTTGTCATTCTGAACGCAATGAAATGGAGTGAAAGAATCTTATTCTTAATTGATCATTTATACGATTCCGAAGTCTTTATCACCTCAAAGATTTTCAAATTCGGATTTAACTGAATTAAACCAAACTTGAAGTTCTTTATGCCTTTCGTAAGCATCTTTACCCGGTCTTTGATCAGCTTGATTTAACATTGATGACAAATAACCAATTTGAGATAAAAGCATCGGTTTTTGATATCGCCCCTCTTTAGTAAATATCTGATTTTTTAACGCCATCAACTTTTCGTTTCTTCCTTTCAACTTTTTACTTTTTTTCTTTTTCTCCAACAATTTGGCATTTTCTTCCAATTGAATTTTTACTTCCTCACCCAGCATTTTTGCCTCGGAATAAAGATCACGTATTTGTAATGAAAGTTTTTCCTGAGCAGCTAAATCATCAAAAGTAACGCCAGCTTTTGTTGTATTTGGGTCCGCAAACAACTCAAAACTTTGTTCATGAGTCTGACTATTTACAATCAACTGTACCTTATAAACTCCGGGTTTAACCATTGGTCCGGATCTGCGATTCCCTTCTTTATCCCAAACTCCCGTATGTCGCATATCCCATTTGAATCGATTTAATCCTACTGATTTTCCGATAGCAGGATTAGGATCCACATTATAAAATCCGGTCGCCATATCCGGAGTATTTTCAGTGCTGTCTTCTTTATCTGAAGAAGAGCTTATAAAGTGCCGAATTAGTACACCTTTATCATCCCGGATTTTTAGTTCAATTTCGTCCTGTATATCATTATCAAGATAATAATCAACATCAACTCCAGGATTGGGATAATTAACACCTTCACCTCCTCCACGAACTCTGAATTTTCTGTACGAATTATCGATTTTTAACAAAGTTGTTTTTGAACTGATATTTTCAATTTGATGAAGCGGTGTGAGATTATCTAAAATCCAAAATCCTCTTCCCATGGTTGAAAGGATCAAATCTTTTTGATGAACTTTAATATCGGTGATTGGAGTAACCGGTAAATTTTGTTGAAAGGGTTGCCAGTGTTGCCCTTCATCGAAAGAAACAAAAAGGCCATATTCTGTTCCGGCATATAACAATCCTTCAACATCAGGATCCTCGCGTATTACCCGTACCGGAAAATTATCAGGTATTCCATTCACGATTTTCTCCCACGATTTCCCAAAATCTTCAGTTTTATAAATGTAAGGTTGCCAGTCGCCCAACATATAACGATGAATGCAAACAAAAGCTTTCCCTGCTTTGTGTGGCGAAGGCTCCACTGCATCAACACGGCCTCCTTTGGGCATATTTGGTGTGACATTTTTCCAGGTTTCTCCACCGTTCGTTGTTAGGAATACCGGACCATCATTTGCCCCGGTCCAGATTACTCCTTTTTGAACTGATGATTCACGAATGGAATAAATTGTACTGTAATATTCCTCTCCGGTTATATCACGTGTAATCGGAGAACCAGAAATTACCTGTTTACTCTCTTCGAATGCAGTTAAATCGGGTGAAATAATTTCCCATATAAGACCATCATCGGAAGTTTTATGAACGTATTGAGAACAATGATAAACCACATTTGGGTTGTGCGGAGAAATATGAATTGGGGCAACCCGTTGAAACCGATATTTTAAATTTTTAGGATTGTGGCTGTAAATATTTGTTGCTCCAACATAATATTGCTTTTCCTGTCCGGTGATCTTGTTATACACGCCAAACCTTCCTTTGCAATTGCTGTAAACGATATTATGATTTCCGGGTTTTGGCACTGCCGGTCCGGTTTCGCAACCGCCAACTCTTCGCCAAAACATTTGAGCATCTCCTGGAACCTGGTACGGCAATTCTGACGGCACAGCAATAGTAGAATTATCCTGTTGCCCGGCATACAACCAGTAGTTGAATTGGTCATCCACTTCCACCTGGTACAATTCGGCGGTGGGCTGGTTATTTTGTGTCGACCAGCTGAGTCCACCATTTAAAGTAACATTGGCACCACCATCATTACTTTCAATAAATAAATCAGAATTATTGGGATTGATCCACATATCATGATCATCACCATGGGGAGTCGCGATTCTTTTCCATTCTTTACCTCCGTCTACCGATTTCCAAAACCTAGTGGCCAAAGCGTAAACCACATCTGCATTGTTGGGATCAGCTTCAATATTGCAGTAATAAAACGGCCGGTCGAGAATTTCCTTTTTGTTGCTTACCAACTCAAAACTTTCTCCGGAATCATTAGAAACATATAAACCACCTTCTTTTGTATCCTCAGGTGCTTCGACCAAAGCATACAATCTATCTGGATCTGCAGCAGAGACAGCCAAATCAATCTTTCCAATTAATCCTTTAGGAAGTCCGTTTTCCAATTTCACCCAATCTTTCCCACCATTAACTGATTTCAAAATTCCACCTGATTGATACCCTCCGCTAATAATTGTCCACGGCTTTCTTTCAACCCTCCACAAGCTTGCGTACAAAATATCAGGATTTTTTGGATGAAATTCGATATCAACCGCACCCACTGTATCAGAATGAAAAAATACATGTTCCCAGCTTTTTCCTCCATCCAGACTTCGGTAAATTCCTCTTTCCGGATTTGGATTAAATGCCTGTCCAATTGCTGCCACAAAAACTATATCCGGGTTTTCCGGATGAACTTCAACTGCACCAATCTGACCTGCTTTTTCCAAACCTATATGATTCCAGGTTTCCCCCTCATCATCCGATTTGTAAACTCCTTTCCCTGAAATTATATTTGATCGAATTCCGTCTGAACCTGTACCCACATAAACGATTTCAGGATTAGATGGTGAAACCTGAATGTCGCCTATTGACGGCGTTGCAAAATATCCATCTGAGACGTTTGCCCAATGATTACCGTAATCATCAGTTTTCCAAACTCCGCCACCGGTTGCTCCCATATAAAACGTCCCGGGTTGACTTGCAATTCCGGCAACGGCCGTTACACGTCCACCTCTGGTTGGACCGACATGACGGTATTTTAAGGGAGCAAAATAGCTACTATCCGGAGTAATTTGAGCATAGATTACGTTCGTAATTAATAATAAGACAGGAAGTATCGACAGAGACAATTTTTTCATGAAGCTGGACTTGTTGATTTAAATGAATCGAAAGTTAAAAAATTAGTATAAACAACAAACGGGTAAAACTTTAAAATAAGTTTTACCCGTTTGATATTTCAGCAATATTAGTTTTAATTTTTCAATACAAATTTTCTGCTGCTTGGCCCGTCCGCCGTTGGAAAATCCTCAGGCACAGGAATGGTAACTTTTCCGGTAGCGGCCCACTCAGTTCCACGAAGCAAAGTGATAATAAAATCAACACCTTCGCAAGAATAATCATCATGCCCCAATGTGGTGTGAAAAATACGACCTTTACCGTAAGTTAAAACCATTAAAATTGGTTCATGTCTGTCAGTTGGTGCTTTACCCGACATGTCTTTTCCCGTTGCAAGGATTATCATATTTTCTCCCGGCCCACGCAATTTGGCGTAACACTCATCTTTTGCTGTCATCCACATTTTTGGCATTCCTTCTGTTATAGGATGATCAGGTACACGAACTGTAATTGGTATATTATGTTGCGGACCATGGGCGCCTGCTCCTCCCGGAGAATCATCGCGTACCAACTCTCCTTCATTGGTGTAATAAACATAAGGGCCATGACTTTCATTCCGGCCGCCCCAGCCTCCAAGTCCAATCATTTTGTTATACTCCAGCCAGTCAGGGAAGGAATTATCAGCCGCATGAACAGATACAAAACCACCACCCGATTCCATAAATTTTTCCAGTGCTTTTTGAGTTGTTTCAGGCCAATCGGCAGCTCTCCATCCAAAGTTGGAAATTACAACATCGTACTTTTTAAATTTCGGGGAAAAATTCGGATCAGTTTTTGGCTGATCAAGATCTTCGGTTTCTCCAACTCCCGCCAGAGGTAAGAACTCTTTTTCCCGTTGTGCTTTCCATGTATAATAGCTTCGATCAATATCAACAGTAAACTTTCCTGTTTCTTCCAGATATTGTTTCATCATGATGGTAGATTTTGGCCATACTTCATGGTTGTTCTGACCATCTACAATAAGTACTTTTATTTTTTTTGCTTCTGTTGTGAAAGACAACATTAATACAGCCAGAACGGCTATTAAAATAGGCTTCATTCGTCTAAATTTTTATGAACTTCAAATATATTAAATGAATTTGCATTTTTCGAATGTTAGGCCTTTAAACTTTTTCATATTCATGATACAATTAATAGAAAGTTACTTCTCAAAGGAACTTCAGGCTTCTAAAGGGTTTCTCAAAGTTTATCTTCTACTTTTCCCAGTATTCATCAATTACCTCCTGAATATGTGGATAGTTATGATCCTCTTCATTTAATTCATTCCGTTTTTCTGCCAATTGCTTTTTCAGGTCTTTTATAACTGAAGCATATTTAGGATTGTTATATTCATTTTTCATTTCCTGAGGATCTTTTTTCAAATCGTAAAACTCCCAGGCTGCAGGTGTAGTTTCATCCTGTCGATACCAGTTATTTTTATTCGATTCTACATCTTCTTTCCAATATTTTCCATAGAAAAATATCAGTTTATACTCTTTTGTACGAATGCCAAAATGTGCAGGATTTGCATGGCCGTGGTACATGTGCATCCAATAACGGTAGTAGGTTGATTTTTGCCATTCTTTGGGTTCATTTCCGGTTTCCAGAATAAACTTAAAACTTTTTCCCTGCATATATTCCGGGACAGTTCCGCCAGCCAGTTCAATTATTGTAGGTGCATAATCTGTGTTATTCACAATAGCATCTGTTCGTTGCCCTGCTTTTATCAATTTAGGGTAGCGCACAAAAAAAGGCATGCGCATCGACTCTTCATACATCCACCTTTTATCAATGTAATCGTGCTCTCCCAAATAAAAGCCCTGATCACCAGTATAGATAATAATAGTATTTTCCATTAAATGCTCTTCTTCCATAAAAGCAAACAAACGTTCAAGGTTATCATCAATTCCCTTAACACAACGCAAATACCTTTTCAGGTATTCCTGATAAGCTAAATGTTTGTACTCCGGATCTGGAATAGCAGGGTCGATATTCATGTGCTTCCCCATATCTCTATATTTATTCCGATGACCAACCGAAGAACCAATATCATTAAGCCAACTGTTGTTTTCACCTTTTGTTGCAACTGAACCGCTTTTGCCATTGTAATACATACTTGCAGGTTCAGGAATATAGGTATCCTCCAGGTAATCCGAGTACCTTGGAGCAAACTCGAACATATCGTGAGGAGCTTTGTAATGGTGCATCATAAAGAATGGCTTGCTTTTATTTCGTTTATTCTTTAGCCAATCCAGCGCAATATCCGTTATACAATCCGAAGAGTGGCCTTCCATTTTAAATGTATTCTCTGGAAATGGATTTTTCCCTCTTGTTCTAAATGTTGGATTATGGTAGTCTCCCTGCCCCGGAAGAACTGTGTAAAAATCAAAAGCAGCAGGTTCTTTTTTTAAGTGCCATTTGCCAATCATGGCTGTTTCGTATCCCAGCTTTTTCATTTCTATTGGTAGGTATTGGTTCCCTGGTGCAATGTTTCCATCTAAATCTAATACACCGTTGGTTTGTGGATACTGCCCGGTAATTATACTTGCACGACTGGGAGTACAAATTGAATTATTACAAAATGCATTATCGAAAATCATTCCCTCTCGTGCAATTTTATCCAGAGTTGGAGTGGGATTTAGGCGTGCTAAGCGGCTACCATATATTCCAAATGCCTGCGAGGTATGATCGTCAGACATAATAAATATGATATTTGGCTTTGATTGTTCTTTTTCACAAGAGGCAAAAAATACAAAAAGGCTAATAAAAATTAGCCCTGAACTTAATACTTTTAAAAATATTGATTTTCTCATTTTTAAGGATTGATTGTTTTTGAAAAGATGAGAAATAAGTACTTAGTATCGAAATATTTACTCATCCATTTTATAAATACGCTCCATCAATTGCCATTTTTCGTCGGCGGAAGCCTCGGAAGTAGTTTTCTGGAACTTTGAGACATAAGCTTCCCATTCCGACTGCCGCGGTTTACCAGCCAACTCTTTCATAGCAGCATCGTGATCAAAATTGGAAACCGTATCCATTATCATAAAAAGCTGATTCCCCAGTAGGTAGATTTCCATATCGATAATTCCTACCTCCTTCATTCCCAGTGTAATTTCGGGCCATGCTGCTCCCGGTGCATGAACTTTTTTATATTCCTCGATTAAAGTTGGATTGTTTTCAAGTTTGAGTGTTTTGCAATATCGTTTGAATTCGGGCATAATAAGTTTGATTTAGTTTCAATATAACAAAGATGCAAATCTAATCCGGCAAAACCATCAATACCTGATTTTTACTTTAATTGTTCCTTCCACTTCCTCTTCTGAAGGAAAAACAATATAACCGCCACCACTTCCGGAGGTAATTGCCCCCGAATATTTCGGAAAATAGTTGGTTTGCATCTCTTCCATCACCCAATCGGGAACTGTAAAAGGTAACATTTCGCTCCAGCACAGGAATGATTCTTTCATAGATTCTCCTAACTGCTTAACATCTTTTTTCAAAATTGCATCGTAACAAGCTTTTCCTGATTCACCCAATCGTTTTACTATTTTTTTATCAAGATTTTTACTCAGGATTGGATTATATCCTTCCGGACGAGGTTGTAAAGGAGCAAAATTCAGAACATTAGATAACCAATCGCATGTTTCGGGATCAACAGTACTTTCAATATTTTTTGGCCAGTATTTACCATCGTAATCTATGCGGCTGATACCAGGCACCAATAATCCAATGTGGTCCTGTGTTCCGGATATGTAATCTGATCCCGGAGGATTTTCGGCACCAAAAAGTAATTGTGCATTCCTTACGGGAGCACCATCCGGATATTCATCACCCCATAATTCAATGGCTACTTTTCTTGAGCTGGTTGCCATTCCTGAGCGATCGTTAAATTCCATTGTAGGCCACATTTGAGCTACCACAACTGAGCCCGGATTGATTTCAGAAACCCAGGGTTGATCCATCCAACCACCGGCCAGACAAACACGGTAAGGAAATTTCAACTCACGCTTTGAAGCCGAACTTGAACGTTCGGGTAATCCCTCTTCAGGAATCCTTTCAAGAACAATTAATTCTACACCATTCTCCTCGCAGATTCTTTTTTTACCTTCGGTAAAACCATCATGATTTACCACAAAAATATCCGGCTTAAGTTCTTTCATGTCTGGTTCAAAATCGAGCATTCCCGAACCTGATGCAATATTTGCTTTTTCCACAAAACGAACAGCACCTACCATATACTTTCTCTCGTCCTGAGAAAAATAAGGTGCTTTACCCTTAAGCAATTTTATATTCTGATCTTGTCCAACATAAACATGAAGTTTTCCGTACTGGGCAGCTGTTTTAAAAAAAGCCACATGACCTGCATGTAATAAATCGTAACAACCGCTCACCATTACCTTTTTATCTGACATTTTATTTGGTTTTACTGGATGAAAATTCTGGTATCAGTTAGATTAACTATGGAATAAAAAACCCCAACAGTGCTTATGAAAGTCGGGGTTTAATCAACTAAACCTTCCAATATTCTATTTTTTTGCTGCAATCATTTGTTCTTTAATCCAGTCGTATGTTTTTTTCATACCATCGGCCAGCGGATAGGAAGGTGCCCAATCCAGATATTCTTTTATTAAAGTATTGTCCGAGTTACGTCCCCGTACCCCTTTTGGCGCATCTAAATCGTAAGTTCTTTTTAGTTTGTACCCTGCAATGTCCTCAACGATATCAACCAGTTGGTTAATCGAAACCATTTCGTCACTTCCAAGATTAATAGGTTCCTCTATATTACTGTACATTATTTTCAGAATTCCTTCAACACAATCATCAATGTACATAAATGAACGGGTTTGTTCTCCGTCTCCCCAAATAATAATCTCATCTTTTCCGTACAATTCACCATCGATTACTTTACGGGCCATAGCCGCCGGTGCTTTTTCCCGTCCGCCATCGTACGTACCAAAAGGACCGTACACATTATGAAAACGGGCTACACGTGTGGTAATTCCATAGTCTTCCATAAAATGGCGACACATTCTTTCTGAGAATAATTTTTCCCACCCGTAACCATCTTCTGCCAAAGCTGGATATGCATCTGCTTCTTTTAGTCCGGGATTATCCGGATCGGTTTGTTTTTCACCATTATATACGCATGCTGAGGAAGCATAGAAGAAACGAGTAACTCCTAAATCGCGGGAAGCCATTAAAAGGTGTGTGTTAATTAAAACGCTTAACATACAATCAGCTTTGTTATTCTCGATAAAACCCATACCTCCCATATCAGCAGCCAGGTTGAATACTTCGTTGTAACCATTAACTGCGGTGTAACAATTTGCTTTATCGTTTAGGTCTAAAACCAGATTATCACAATCATGGTGTACCTGGTACCATTCAGTTAAAGGTTTTTTGTCAACTACTCTTACAATATTTCCCTGATCTGCAAGACTTCTTGCCAGGTGTCCTCCAATAAAGCCACCACCGCCTGCTACTAAAATTCTTTTTGCCATTTTTTTTGATTTATTTTTTATTTCCAACACAAATATGATTATTCTTTTTACGCCCCGCAAGCCTTAAAAACAGGCTGTTTTGTGCAAAGGTTTGCGCAAAGGTTTGCACGACAAAAAATGTGTTGTATAACATTAATATTGTTTTTATGACATTTCTCATTAGAATAATTCAAACGAAATTATCTGATAAAATCAGTAAAATTAAAACCGTCAGTTTGTTATTACAATGAAGTAAATCCATAACTACTATATTTATTTGGATCCATAGGATTGTAAGTTCTACTAAAATTTTTACCAATGTATTTATTTATGCAAAATTGAAGAAATATCCTTTCATCCCAAAAAAGGACTTATTTATATTTATTACAAATAACAGGATTTATTTATTAGCTGACATACACACTTGATTTAAAACAACAATACCTTTAATAATTTACACTGAATCTCAAATTGGGAAATAGTTTTATTGGATTTACACAAATAAAATTGTAACTTATACATCTTATATAAAGGAAAAATAAGGGCTTTCCTAACTTAACTAAAACTTGCAACACACAATTACTTTGAAAGAATATCATATTACTTCCAGAGTATAGTTCTTCAATCTACTGAACTTTTTTATTCAAATTCTAACAGATTGAAACGCCACATGGATGCCGGCGTATTGAAAATTTATCAAATCCCATTCTGAAATTCTTAGTACAAGGTTACCTGTCTTATACGGATAACATTTATAGTTAATACAAATTGAAGTCTAAATATTAACTCTAATTTAAACAAATGAAGAACAATTACTTTTTTCAAAAGGCTCTATGGGCAACACGGGGTGTGCTGATATTGAGCTGTCTGATGCTGGCTTTTAATACAAGTTATAGCCAGCCAACTGTAACAACCGACAAGGAAGATTACGTTCCAGGAGAGGTTGTAATTATAACCGGAACCAATTGGGAACCAAATGAAATAGTTGATATTGTTATTGAACATTTAAATTATTCTCATGGGAACGATTATCTTACTGCAACTGCGGATGATTTGGGATATTTCGTTCTTAACAGTTATGAAATTCAACCAAGTGATATAGGAGAGTTATTTAAACTGACGGCTACCGGCAGGATAAGCAATTTTGTTGCAGTAACCTATTTTACTGATGGAGCACCAGACATTGAAGCCTGGCATAACCTTACCGCACAATGGAGTGGTGGAACTACCGTTCAACAATCCAACTCTAAATACAGTGAGGGGGATGTTTTACCTTTTCAATACACACATCCAAGTGGAAATCCTGCTCCGATTCTTTTAGATGGACAAACGTACATAGTTACTTTACGGTATGATTTCTCAGCAGATCCGGAAACTGACGGTTGGTTTATCGATTACCTTCAATCGTACGATGAAAGCGAAACAGGCGTTACTCCTTTTGATGATTTTATTGGCGGAAATACTGCAACGGCTCCCATTCCGGCAGATCCTGATGCTACTCTTCCGACATATACTCCAGGGCAATTTTATCTGTATAACATAGATGCATCCAGTTTGTCATTTGGAATGGCTGCTGGTGATGTATTGGCAGTTGGTGAAACAGCTGAATGGCCGTATGTATTAGAAGTTGCTTCAGGTGGCAAAATGACTAAAAGATTAAGAATCAGTTTTACCGTTGATGGACCAGGAGCATTAAACGATCCTACACCGGTAGGAATTGCATTTGGAGGGCACCTTGCCGAAGAAGAATTTTATGGATTTGGTAAAGGAGCAGGAAATTTCCCGGGAGCTTCACCACAATTCAGAATTAATTTCAATGATGCAACAAGTGATGAAAATATTAATATAAATCCAAACGCTGTTGTGCCAAAGGCAAGGATAAATGTTGTAAAAAATACTGAACCCGACAATGCCCAGGATTTTGCTTTTACACTCCAACAAATTGATCCTGGGACAGAGGCTCCTATAGGCTCATCAATTAATTTTAATCTGGATGATGACGCAGATGCAACTTTATTAAACACAGAAAATTTTGTTGGTTTGGAACCCGGGTCATATATAATTACAGAAGCGTCAACACCTAACTATACATTAAGCAATATTGTCGCCTCCGTTGTTCAAGGAAGTCCTACAAGTACAATAGACTTAGATGGTGGTTATATTCGTGTAAATGTAGTAGGAGGAGATGAAATTACAGTAACATTTTTAAACGAGTATGATCCTGCCTGTGTTCCGCCAACGATAACATGTCCCGGAACAATAAGTGCCGATTGTACGGCTCCAGCACCATATACATATGACCAATTTATAGCCGCAGGTGGGGTAATTACTAATTATGCAGCAGTTAATCCGGCTTCGTTCGAATGGGTAAGTGATGTGCCTGATGATGAAGATTGCCCTACACAAATAACACGAACCTATAAATACACAAATGAGTGTGGTGAAGATGAGTGTACCCAGATTATTACTATCGAACGCTCAACTGACCCTGCTGAAGTCGGTGGCCCAGTATCTACTGACGGTGGTACTGTTGAGTGTCTGACTGATGCAACTGCGCCTGCTACCCTGCCTGTAGTCAAGGATGTTTGCGGAAACGTACTTACTCCTGCAAACCCAACAAATGGCGGAACTTATGACGATTGCGAAGGTACATACACATGGGTATACCTATACACTGATTGTGCAGGACTAACATTTGAATGGACCTATACATATACTATCGAACGCTCAACTGACCCTGCTGAAGTCGGTGGCCCAGTATCTACTGACGGTGGTACTGTTGAGTGTCTGACTGATGCAACTGCGCCTGCTACCCTGCCTGTAGTCAAGGATGTTTGCGGAAACGTACTTACTCCTGCAAACCCAACAAATGGCGGAACTTATGACGATTGCGAAGGTACATACACATGGGTATACCTATACACTGATTGTGCAGGACTAACATTTGAATGGACCTATACATATA